>Ga0208856_1000176_pt1 | contig 27480 bp, 28 predicted proteins | sample LakMenEpi13Jul12_FD_150690 | JGI IMG/M metagenome (GOLD analysis project Ga0208856, IMG submission 150690) | Freshwater microbial communities from Lake Mendota, WI - 13JUL2012 deep hole epilimnion (SPAdes) | ecosystem: Environmental > Aquatic > Freshwater > Lentic | place: Lake Mendota, Madison...
GCGCATCCGAGCTTCTCTCGGCGATTGACAAGGCGCACCCCGGCTCGGCGTACGGGCTCTTTCATCAGGCATACGTTTTTCGGCAGAGCGGCAACGACCAGGAGGCTGTGCGCCTCTACGCCGAGGCTGCACAGAAGGCGCCGGGCGTGCCTTTCATCTGGAACAACCTCGGCGCGATGCTCGCGGAAAATGGAGAGCGCGCAAAGGCCGTGCAGGCGTTCACGAATGCGGTGAACCTCAACAACAACGACACCGTCGCGCTCGAGTCGCTCGTGCAACTCAAGGCCGCGGTGAAGCTCCTCCGCGACCAGAAGGATCCGAATTCGGCCGTCGTCATCCCGGTGGATCAGTTCCGCCAGATGGCCGCGGCGCAGATCGATCAGATCGCGGCGAACCTCGATCAGCTCATCGCATTCGGCGAGCAGATGCTGCGCGACGGCATCATCCCCGATGTCGGCGTGAAAGCGCTGGAAAAGGCCGACGCGATGCGCCCGAATGACCCGCGCATCCTCGCCGCGCTCGGGGCGGGTTACCGCCTCGCTGGTGAGTATGAGAAGTCGAAGGCCGCGTTTGAAAAATTCACGCAGGTGAATCCGAACGACGCGTGGGGATTTTTCAACATCGCGCAGACGTGCAACGCCGCGGGCGACAAGCCGGGTGAACTCGCCGCGCTGGAAAAGACGATCTCGCTCGACCCGAACATCCAGGCCGCGCTCGGCATCTACTTTGATCTGCAAAATGATCACGGCCCGGAGAAGGAGAAGGTGCTCGTGGAATTTGCCGACAAGCGCGGCGCATGGATGCCGCTGCTCCTCGCGAGCAGCATCGCCGGACAGCGCGGCGACACCGCGGCGGCCGTCGCCTACGCGGCGAAGGCGTACGAGCGCAACCCGAACTCCGAGGAAATCCTGCTGCAATATTCCGCAATGCTCGGCGACGCGGGCGATGCGGCGACGCTCGAAACGATGATCCAGCCCGCAGTTTCCGGCGGACGATTCACGAAGCGGCTCGACTGGAATTACGCGCAGTCGCTCAAGCAGTGCGGCAAGCCGCAGCAGGCCATCGAGGTGCTCCGCCGCGCGCAACTCGGCGACGCGCCCGAGGACTTCAAGAACGCCGCCGCGACGACGATCGAATTCTGGAGCGGTCTGCGCGCGCAGTCCGGCGAGATGCTCGAAGTCCACCAGGCCGGCTCGCTGCTGCGTCCCGTGCTCGTCTCGCTCGACGGCGGCGAGGAAGGCGGCGTGCTGCTGAACCCGCGACAGCCGCTGCCCGCCGCGCACAAGCTCCCGGTCCGCGCAAAGGAAAACGGCGGCACCGAGGCGCGCGTGCGGCTCCAGCAGGGCCAGGCCGGACTCGGCTCCGCACCGAAGCCGCTCGGCGTCTTCGTGGTAAAGGGCATCACGCCCGCCGCCGACGGCCCCGCGAATATTGACTGCCGCGTGGAAGCCGCACCCGACGGACGCCTGACCTTCAGCGCCGGACAGGACGGTCGCATGTTGCCGGTGGAATGGGCTGGGCTTGCGTGATGTTTGCGCTGCGTATTGCAGTTTCCCTTCCGCCACCGGTGAGCTAGCCTTGCGGCGCGATGCCGCGCCTCACTTTTGAAGTCACCATCCCGCACGCCCCCACGCGACAGCGCGTGGTGATCGTCGGCACCGATCCCGCGCTCGGCAACTGGCAGCCCGAGCGCGGACTCGCGCTCGACCGCAGCGATGACGGGAAATTCCGCGGCGCGGCGGATCTTCCGGGCGGCCTGGTGGAGTTCAAAATCACGCGCGGCTCATGGGACAGCGAGGAGACCGCTCCCGATGGCACTGTCGCTCTGAACTACCAGTACCTCGTGCTGCACGACATCGAAGTCGCGATCGAGGTGGACCACTGGAAGGACTGCCCGCCGCTGGAGCACGACTGGATTTTCGGGAAGACGATTGATTGCGAACTCGACGCGACGCTGTTCGGCCATCACCGCCGCGCGGTCGTGTGGCTGCCGCCGGGCTACATGCGCAGCGGCGACTCGCGGCATCCCGTGCTCTACCTGCTCGACGGCCAGGACACCCTCGCCGCACTCGACACGCCCGGCCACGAATCGCTCACCGCCGACGACTGCGTTCGCAGGCTCGCAAAGCACGGGCTCATTCCCGATGTGATCCTCGTCGCCATCTTTCACCGCGAGGAATTCGGCCAGCGCGACGAGGAACTCTCGCCGCAGTTCGACGGCCCGAAGATGGCCGATTTCCTCGTGAACGATCTGAAGCCGTTCATTGACTGGACATTTTGCCGCGACCGCACGCTGCCCGATCCGGCGAACACCGGTGTGCTCGGCTTCGGCCTCGGCGGCGCGCTCGCGCTGTGGATGGCGATGCGCCATGCGGGGACGTTTGGCCGTTTCGCATGTCTCTCCCCGTTTTTCGAGGACCTCACCGCCGACGCGCCGGACGAGTGCGAACTGATCCGCCAGCTCGAAAAATCGCACATCGCGTCCGGCACAAGGATCTACTTCGACCACGGCACGCTGCTCGGCGACGCAAGCATCGCCCTCTACCAGACGCGTGCCAGCGCCGCGCTCGAACGCCAGGGCCTCGTGCGCGGGCGCGATTTCATCGTAAACATTGCCGACGGCGCGGAGCACACGCTCACCGCTTGGCGCGCACGTCTCGGAGCACCGTTGATGTTTCTTTTCGGCAAGCACCCGTAGCCCTCGTCGGCAGCTACGATCTCCATCGTCTTGCCATCCGGTGCCCAGCCCGCTGACATGCCCTCGATGCTCCAGCCGATCACACTTTACCGCACCGCCTCCGGACTCGTCGCCCAACGGGGCGAGGATTGCTTCCTCCTCGCCGACCTCACGATGGACGCCGTCTTCCAGCACGCCGATCCGCATTCGCTCCTCGAGCCGATGCTCAGCTACGGCAAGCCCGTCGAGCGCCCGGCGGAACTGCTCTCGCCGATCCAGTCGCAGGAAGTGTGGGCGTCCGGCGTCACGTATCTGCGCTCGCGCGATGCGCGCATGGAGGAGAGCAAGGACGGCGGCAGCGTGTACGACCGCGTGTATGTGGCGGATCGCCCCGAGCTTTTCTTCAAGGCCACGCCGCACCGCGTGGTCGCACCCGGCGCAGCGGTGCGCATCCGCGCGGACTCGAAATGGAACGTGCCCGAGCCCGAGGTCGCGCTCGCGATCAACACCGCGGGAAAAATCTTCGGCTACACCGTCGGCAACGACATGAGTTCGCGCGACATCGAGGGCGAGAACCCGCTCTATCTCCCGCAGGCAAAAGTCTATCTCGGCTGCTGCGCGCTCGGCCCCGGCATCGTCGTGCGCGATCCGCTGCCGCGCGAAACCGCGATCGAACTGCGCATCCGCCGCGGTGGTGCGGAAGTCTTCTCCGGCGCGACTTCCGTCTCGCAAATGAAGCGCACCTTCGACGAGCTCGCAGGCTGGCTCATGCGCGAGAACGGCTTCCCCGCCGGCTGCGTGCTGCTCACCGGCACCGGCCTCGTGCCGCCGAATGAATTCACGCTCGCGCACGGCGACGAGGTCGCGATCACGATTGCATCAATCGGCACGCTGCGGAACACCGTCGCCTGACAGCAGCAGCCGCACGACCTCCGACGCCGCGATGAATCCGAACACGCCGGTGATGAATGTCGCCGCGCCGAAGCCGCTCGCGCAATCCATCCGCAGGCTCTCGCCTTCCTCCGGATCGGCGCTGCATGTGCCGTCGGCGCGCGGGTAGAGCGGCATTTCACCCGTGAAGACGCACGGCACGCCCATCGGCAGCGCGAGGCCGCCGCGGCCCTCGGGCCAGCCGTGTTCGCGGCGGAGTTGACGCCGCACCTGGCGCAGCAGTTCATCATTCCCCGCACGGCCGAGATCGTCCGCGCGGATCTGCGATGGATCGCGTCGCCCACCTGCGGAGCCGCACGTGAGGATGCGCAGGCCGCGCGTGCGGCATTCGTGGATAAGGTGTGCCTTGATGGACATGCGGTCCACGCAGTCCACGACGAAATCGAACGGCAGCGCGAGCAGCTCGGCGGCATTCGCCTTGGTGTAAAATTCAGGCAGCGCCTCGATGCGGCATGAAGGCGAGATGAGCCGCACGCGCTCGGCCATCACGCTCACTTTCGGGCGACCGACGGTGTCCGTGAGCGCGGGGAGCTGGCGGTTGATGTTCGTCACACACACGTCATCCGCGTCCACGATCGTGAGCGCGCCGATGCCCGTGCGCGCGAGCGCCTCCACGACCCACGAGCCCACGCCTCCGATGCCGATCACGCAGACATGCGACGCATGCAGCCGCTCCATCGCCGCTGTGCCGAAGAGCCGCCCGATGCCGCCGAAGCGCGCGAGCCAGTCTGGATCGATCAAGTCCGCCATCACAACTTGCGGTGAATTCGCGGGAGTCTTCTTTCTGCGCGACAGACCGCGTTTGCATCTGCGCCAACGGCGCGATCCATACCAGTCTTGGGCAACGCCCAAGGATTCGGACCGAAAGGACGGACGAGGGCTGAAAGCCCGTTCCATGATCGCCCGATGCACGCACTCGAACGGATGGTACGGGCTTTCAGCCCTCGCATCGTTTTCCATCGGCAACCTGGGGCGATGCCCCAGGCTGGTATGGAGACGGGCCTTTGGCCCTTGGCAAACGGTCGTCCGAGCCTGCTCATTTCGCGGCGATGTGCGCCTCCATTGCCTCGCGGGTGATCGTGTGGCGCGCACCGCAGCGCGGGCATTTCATGCGGATCGTCGTGTCTTCGCCGAAGAGCGCGTCGGCGTCGCGCAGCATCACGGAACGCAGCGCATCCATCATGCGTGCCGTGGTGCAGCCGCATTCCCATCGGTAAAATCGCTTTTCGATCAGCGTGAGGGTCTCGGCCTTGTCGAGCGTGCGGATGGCCTCGTCGTTCAGCGAATCGAACCACGCCATGTCGCAATCCGGGTGCGCGCTCACCATCACGAAATCCTCGTCGCCGTGCCGAAAAAGCCGCGCGGGCCGCTGTTCGCTCTCGTCGTAGTAGCGCTCGACGGCAGGGAAGATTTCCGTATCCCGCAGCTCGACGACGCTCCGCCGCGGCTGCGAGCCGGCACGCACAACGTCGCTGATGAAAAGATTGCGCCCGTCGTTCTTCACCTCCTCGGTGAAGACCTGCCCGACGACCGTGCCGCGCGCGTTGTCGCCGGTGACGAACACATTCACGAGCGGATCGCTGAAGTGGATCGTCCACGCCGTCGTCTCGTTCCGCGGACGCGACGCGCAGTGCAGCGTGTGGGCGGCGAGCGCCTCCTTCATCATCGTGTCGTGCGCCGGATTGCTGCGCCGGTCGAGCTGGCCGAGGTGCAGGTAGTAGTCCACGTACAGCTCGCCGAAATCCGCGCGCGCCACGAGCGCATTGCGCTCGCGGACGAAATACGTGCGGACTTCGAGTCCCTGCGGCTGTTCGATCGGTTCGCTCTCTTCACTCATGCGGGGAAAATATGCCGCAGCGTGCGATCTGTGAAGGCATTCGTGAATTTGGTGATGTTTCGTCGCACCCCCGCCGATTTGCATCACCCGCGGTTACATCACCCCGATCGGATGCGCGATCAGGATGACAAGACGAAATTCCGCGCGGGTTTCAGCGTGCCCGCCGATGCGCCGCCCGCGTTCTTCGTCGTCGCGCACGACGACAAGAACACGATCAGCTCCAGCGGAAGCGCGCTGCTCTGCCTCGAATACAAGAAGCTCAACCTTCCCGCCAAGCTGCACATCTATGCGAAGGGCGGACACGGGTCCGGCATGTGCAGCGGCCTGCCCACTGCGGAGTGGCTCGTGCGCGTCGGCGAATGGCTCGACAGCAGGGGCTGGCTGAAGGAGTGATCTGCTATGAACTACATCGTCGAGACTCAAGTCGTGTGCCCGTATTGCGGCGAGGCTTTCCCGGTAGCGGTGGACACATCGCAGGGCGACGCGAGCACCATCGAGGACTGCACCGTGTGCTGCCGCCCGATCGCGCTGCGGTTTGAATGCGAGCCGGGCGAAGTGCTCTCGGTGGATTCGTCGCGGGCTTAGTGCTGCTCCGGCTTCGTTCGGATGTTGCAGACCACCGGCTGTTGAGATGGTCGCGATGTGTCGCCGCGAATATTTCTGAAGGGGCGCGCGTTGGCGATTGCTTAGTGCGGCGGCATTTGCAATTTGGCGTCCGCTCATCGCCTTCATGATCCGATTCATCCACGACATCCACGAGTCCTGCCGCGCCGCGGGGCGGCCTTCCGTGTCGCTCGAATTTTTCCCCACGAAGACGCCGGAGGGCGAGACGAACCTGCTCGAAAAAACGATCCCTGCGCTGATGGCGCTGAAGCCGGACTATTGCTCGGTGACTTACGGCGCGGGCGGTTCGACGCGCGACAAGACCATCGGCATCGTGGATCGCATCCAGCGCGAGCACGGCCTCACGACGATGATGCACCTCACGTGCGTGAATTCGACGAAGGCGGAACTCGCGTCCGTTCTCGCCGAGGCGAAGGCGCGCGGCGTGAAAAACATCCTCGCACTGCGCGGCGATCCGCCGGCGGGCGCGAGCGAGTGGACGGCGACGGAGGGCGGCTTCATGTATTCGTCGCAGCTTGTGGCGCTCCTGAAGGAGATGGGCGGATTTTGCATCGGTACCGCAGGATTTCCCGAGGGGCACATCGCGCAGAAGGGCGGCAAGGTCGCGGACTGGGGCTTCCTGTGCGACAAGATCGCGGCAGGCGCGGACTTCGTGATCACGCAGCTCTTTTTCGACAACGAGGATTTTTTCCGCTTTCAGGAATTCCTCACGAAGCGCGGCGTAAAGGTGCCGATCATGCCCGGCATCCTGCCGGTGTCCTCGGCGAAGCAGACGAAGAAATTCACCGAGATGTGCGGTGCGAAGCTGCCTGCGCCCTTTTTGAAAAGGCTCGATGAAATCGGCGATGACGATGTGGCGGCGACGCAGTTTGGAATCGAATACGCGACCGAGCAGTGCCGTGGGCTGCTCAAGGCCGGCGTGACGGGCCTCCACTTTTACACGCTGAACAAGGCCGCCGCGACGACCGCCATCGTGCGGAACCTCGGGCTTGCTGTGTAGGACGGGCTTCCAGCCTGTCCCACATTGCGCGCGCCCGTCTTCGCGGCATACTCGCATCGCCGTGAAAAACTTCGTCCCGTTCCTCCTGCTCTCGCTTGCCGTGCCCGTTTGCCCGCTGCACGCGGAGAAAGTCGCCGGCGCAGAGCAGTCGCGCCAGCTCACAGCGACGGAGATCGTCTCGCAGCTCGACGGACTTTTCGACGACGACGATGAGAACGCCACGGTCGTCACGCCCGGGCAGTTCGCCGCGATTTTGAAAAAGAAGATGGCGCGCTTCGACAGGCTCGCGGCGGATTTTCGCGCGCGCTTCCCCGAGCATCCGCTGCGCTGGAAGGTGCTGCTGCTGGAGGCGGTGAACCTGCCCTTGCGCGAGCAGGCCGGCCTGCCGGTCGCTGCGGAAAAATCCGCAGGCGCGATGCTCGGTGCGATCCTCGCGGCGGCGGATGCGACCGCGGAGGTGAAGTCCGACGCGAGCGTGCAGCGGCTCATGCTCACGGCGGAGGAGGTGGGCGACAAGAAGCTGAAGATCGACGACTGGGAGAAGATGCTCGCCGCGCACTGGCGTGATTTTCCCGACGCGGGCGACAATGCCTCGCTGGAGGAACTGCGCCTTGGGATGACCGAGGAATTCGCGCCCGCGCGAGTGGAGGCGCTGCTCGCCGATCTCGCGAAGCACAAGGATGCCGCGATCGCCGACATGGCGAAGGAGAAGCAGATCGCGCGCAAAGCGATGGCAGAGCTGAAGAGCAAGCCGGTCGAGCTGAAATTCAAGGCTCTCGACGGCACGGAGGTGGACTTGGCGAAGCTGCGAGGGAAGGTGGTGCTCGTGGATTTCTGGGCGACGTGGTGCGGGCCGTGCATGGCGGAATTGCCGAAGGTGAGCGCCGCGTATGAGAAGCTTCACGGGAGGGGGTTCGAGGTCGTGGGCATCTCGCTCGACGAGGACGAGGCCGCGCTGAAGCGCGTGCTGAAGACGAAGAAGATTACCTGGCCGCAGCATTTCGACGGACGCGGATGGGAGAACGAAATCGCGCACCGCTTCGGCATCACCGCGCTGCCGACGATGTGGCTCGTGAACAAGGAGGGGATGCTCGTGGAGGTGAACCCGGAAGGCGACCTCGCGGAGAAGATCGGGAAGCTGCTGAAGTAGCGAGCGGCGGAGTGCGGCCGGGCGGATCGGGTAGCTGTTCTCCAGCACGGAATTCGGGTGGCGAAAGTGCTCAGTTCTCAGTGCTCAGTTCTCAGACTCGGAGTGTCCGGCTACTGAGCACTGAGCACTGAGCACTGAGCACTGAGGACTGAGGACTGAGCACTGAGGACTGAGCACTGAGCACTGAGGACTGAGGACTGAGGACTGAGGACTGAGCACTGAGGACTGAGGACTGAGCACTGAGCACTGAGCACTTTTCCGGCCTCCTCGAATCCGCTCGCAGAGTCCGCCCTCCAGCGCTACGGACGCGCACATGCAAGCGCACTTTGTCCAAATCGAAATGACCTATGACGGCCAGCTCCGCACGACGGCGAAGCACGGGCCGAGCGGGAACACCCTCATCACCGATGCGCCGGTGGACAATCACGGTCGCGGCGAATCTTTCTCGCCGACCGACCTCGTCGCCACCGCGCTCGGCACATGCATGGCGACGGTCATGGGCATCCTCGCGGAGCGCCACGCGATCGATCTGCGCGGGATGCGCGTCACAGTGAAAAAGGAAATGGTGCAGACGCCGGTGCGCCGCATCGGGCGGCTCACGACGGAGATTCACGTCCCGCTGCCCGCCGATCATCCGCACCGTGAGATGCTCGAGCGCTCGGTGCATTCGTGCCCGGTGCATGCGAGTCTGCATCCGGATGTGGCGAAGCCCGTGACGTTTCACTGGCAAGAGTCGCCGAGCCGTTGACTTGCTGCGCCGTCGCTGGTCTTTGGAAAAGTGAGACCGCCGTATTGCGCGTAACTTTATTTCTACCTGTTGCGCGTGGTTGTGGTGATTTGTGATGAACTGTCGGGGATGTAAATTTGCAGTTGGCGAAAGTGTGCGCGCGCCTCTATGTGCGGGGATGTTTCTCCGAGCTGTCGCACTGATTCTTTCCGCCGCGTTTCTCTCAGGCTGCCCGATGACTGGGAAAAAATCGAAGCCGACGCCGGGAAAGAAGGAGACGATGAAGGATCAAAATGGCGACACGTCGTTCCAGGCATTTCTCGGGCGGCTTCGGAAGGCTGTGGAGACGAAGGACAGGGTCGTGCTTGCCTCGATGATGGCGCCGGATTTCGGCTATCGCTGGGACAGGGGGCCGGAAGGCGAGACGCCATTCGCATACTGGGATCGCAACAAGCTGTGGGGCACGCTCGCGGCGCTGATGCGCGAGAACTGGGGGCCGCACGAGGGCTTCATGGTCGTGCCGCCGCAGTTTGCGCAGAGCGACAGCTACCCCGGCTATCGCGCGGGGCTGACGATGGTGAACGGGAGCTGGCGCTTCGCGTATTTTGTCGGCGCTCCGGCACCGGGTGACTCATCGGCAGCAGCGCCGTCGTCGCCGGCAGCGCCCGATGAACAGACGCTGCCGCCGCTGCCTCAGTGAGCGGCAGGGATCCCATCGCGCTCGGGCTGCCGCATCGCGAGCCGTTTGTCTTCGTGGATGCGCTCGTGTCGCGCATCGCGGGCGAGGCGGCGGAGTGTGTGAAGACTTTCCCGGCGGCGACGCCGTTTTTCGCGGGGCATTTTCCGGGCAATCCGATCGTTCCGGGCGTGATTCTCGCGGAGGCGCTTGCGCAGACGGCGGGGCTCGCGGCGGGACAGCCGGGGCGCAGTTTCCGGCTCTCGGCGATCAAGGCGATGAAATTTCCCGCGGCTGCGCTGCCGGACGAGGAGATCCATTTTTTCGCGAAGCGCGTGGCGACGGTCGGCGGGTTGTGGCAGTTCGAGGTGCGCGCCGTCACCGGGGGACGGACGGTAGCTGAAGGCGCGGTGGTTCTAAGCGAGGCGTAGATTTTTTCTCCTCCTCGCCAGCACCGATTGGCAGCGGTGGCGTGTGGAGATCGAAAAGTTCGCCCCATTCACCGGATGCGACGACGGTCGCGCCCATGCGCCAGGATTCGTGGGACGCAGGCCACGTTCTGCGTTCGCCGGGGCCGAAGAAGAGGTAGCGCACGCGGAGGCGTGCGGCGCGGAGGCGCCAGTCGGGGAGACCGAGCATGAGCGCGTCGAGTTGGTCGTCCACAGGGCCGTACACGATGCCGTGGCTGGCGAGGTGGCCGTTGTAGCCCATCACGAGTTTGCGACCGCAGAGCAGGAGCGAGTGGTTGTAGGTCGGCTGTGCGGCGAAGGGTTCGGTGATCGGGATGTCACGCACGGCGAGTGCGACGGCATCGAGTGTCGAGAGGCGTGCGATGCCGTGCCCGTGGTGGGCGCTGCCGATCCCGCCGAGCAGCGAGATGAAGCCGGAGAAAAAGAGGAGCACGCATGCGGCCGCGCGCCACGGTGTGGGCCAGCGCGAGAGGATCGTCTCCCAGAGCGCGGGGAGCACGATGAGCAGGGCCCACAGCATGAGCTTGGTGTTGTCCCAGTCCCATTGCGCGAAGCGGACATTGCAGCAGACGAAGAAAAAAAACAGGGCGGGCACGGCCATGAGCGCGGGCCACCCGGTGTCTGCGCGGCGTGCGTGCCAGAGGAAAAATCCGAATGCTATCGTCGCGAGGACGAGCGGCACGGCGTTCGCGCGGAGCAGCGGGATGTGCGCATTCCACGCGTGCAGGAGCGTGAGCAGTGAGTCGAGCATGAGCGTCCCTGCGAGCGTGAAGAACACGCGCGGCAGGAGGATGCTCTGCGGTTCCCAGCGCCGAAGGCTGATGCCTGCGACGAGCAGCGCGAGCGCCATGAGCGGCATGGCGGCGGCACGCATGGCAATTTCGCCGGTGCCGCCGGTGAGCAGCGCGCCGAGCGACTTGTGCTGGTAGCCGTCCCACAGCCCGAGCAGCGGCGTGATGAGGATCGCGCCGATGAAAATGCCCCACGCCGCGCGGTGCGACGGGCCGCGCGGGAGCACGGCGCGGAGGAGCAGGACGAGCAGCGGCACGAGCAGCAGCGGGAGGATGCCGAAATTTCCCAGCCAGAAGATCAGGAACTTCCCGTAAGGTGCTAAAAAATTAACACCTGGTGCGGAGGCGGCGGCCTGGTTCCAGATTTCGGATGTCTTGCTGTCGTTCACCATCCAGCCGGGCTGCCAGCCGAGTGCGTCCATGCCCGGGCGGCGCGGCGGGTTTTCAAGCTGGCCCATGTCCTCCAGCATCGGTTCGGCGTTCGTCTTGAACATGCCGACGGTGAGATAGGCCAGCACGGCGGCGGGAATGAATGCCGCGCCGATGAGTTGTGCGATCTGCTTCTTTGCTGAGACGCGCGCGATGAGCAGCACGCCGAGGAAGAACGAGAGCGCAAGGAACGTGTGGATGTGGAATGTGGGCATCGCCGCGTAGAGCAGCAACTCGCCGAGGAAGGGCATTTTCCATCCCGCACCGTCGCGGAAAAACCGTGTGCGCCACGACGTGAGCAGCAGCAGTCCCGCGGGCAGCGCGAACAGGAATCCGCGCTGCGTGACGACGATTGCGAGTGCGATATTTTTCCACGCCCACTGCGCCTGCCAGTCGTGGAAAAGCGATGCGTCCGGCGCGGCGGCGAACCACGCGAGGACGGCGAGGCCGCCGTTGCACAGCAGTCCGAGCACGGTGAATGCGCCGCCCCAGCGCAGCAGCGCGATCGAGATGCCGAGCGCGCCGAGCAGCCCGGTCCACAGCAGGCCGCGCACGGTGTCCACGCCGATGAGCGTGAGCAGCGCGTTGAAGAAATCCATGCCGATGGAATACGTGAGCTTGCCGGCGGAAAAGATCGGGCTGTCCGGCCAGAAGGGTGCGCCATTCGCGAGGTAGCGGATGAACGTGAGGTGCAGCGGCAGGTCGCCGAGATTGTTCGGCGAGAGCACGCAGAGTTCGTCGCCGTTGCGGAAGACTAGCCAGAGAAATGCGCGGAGGCTGAAAATCGCGAAGAGCACGACCGACGCCGTGGCCCAGAAGCCGGGGCGGGGGAGGCGGGGTTCGCGGCGTCCGCGCCACCAGCCGATCGCGCCGACCGCGAGGCCTCCGCAAAGTGAGAGCAACGCCGAGAGCGGATGAAGCGCGCCATTGAGAAAGCCGAGCGCGATTCCGATGAGCACGGAACTGGCGACGGCGTAGAGTGCGGCGGCGAGGAAGTTCATTTGCGCGAGGGGTCGGGCAGCGCGGGATTTCTCAGCTGCACGCGCGGATGGATCTCGGGGGTGCGCCCGGGGAACTGCGATGCGAAGCGCTCTGCGCTCAGGTAGAGCCAGCAGCGGTCGAGGCCGCTGCGCAGTTTTACGCTTTCGCGGAAGTAGATGCCGAAGGCGCGATCCTCAAATTCCACCTGCCGGTCCGCGGGCGCGAGGATGAAGTCGGCGTCGTAATTTTCCACGACCGAGTCGTTCGCGAAGTAGGCGACGTTCGGGAATTCATTCAGCTCCCATGAGATCGGAAACGCCTCGGTGAGGATGATGCCGTGCATCTGGCGCGCGGGCGGATTTTCGCGTGCGAGGCCGCGCACGGCGCGGAGGAGCTTGTTGATGTCGGGCGTGGTGTGGACGTAGCAGTAGCGGTCGCCGTCGTACGTCGGCTGCCCGTAATTCAGCGACCAGCAGTCGCGCAGCGGAGTCACGGCGAGGAGTGCGCCTACGACGTACACGAGCCAGCGTTCGGTGGTCTGTGCGAGGTTTTCCGCGAGCTGGCCGAGGATGAAAAAGAACGGCCAGAGCAGATTGATGACGCACCACGGTGTCTTGTACGGGATGAGCGAATACGCGGCGAACGAGGCGAGACCGAAGATGCCGAGCCAGCGCATCTCGCGGCTCTGCGCGGGCGAGGCGGCGAAGAATCCGATGCTGCACACGAGGAGCCATGCGCCGAGCGACGTCAGGGTCGCGAGCTTCAGGTGCGGCTTGAGAAATTCATGTGCGCTCTTGGTGTGGAGCCCGATTGCGTCGCCGAAGATTCCCGCCGCGACGAACAGCGCGCCGGCGAGGATCACCGCCGTGGCGAGCAGCGGTGAGCGTCGCAGCGACAAGATGGGTGCGGCCACGAGGCCGAGCAGCGCCGGCCACTCGTAGTTGCCCATCAGCTTCGCCCAGTAGAAAAATTCCTTATGGTGCCCGGCCTCGGCTGCGGTGCCCTTCACCACCATGAGGCGGAAGGTCTGGAAGAGCCCGCTGATGCCGTCCGGGAACATGCCGAAGCCGGATTGAAAAAGGACGACGGCACCGATGCATGCGATCGTGACGATTGCGATCTGGCGGTCTGAAACATACGCGCCGCGCGGAACTGGTGGCGGTTCATCCGATGCGCGTCCGGAAAAAAGACTCGCAGGACGCTGGCGCGGCGCACGCGGCGTGAGCGGCGCAATCCATTCGAGGCAGCGCGCGACCGCGAGCGCGAGCACTGCGGCGATCCAGTGGACGAGGTAGGTTTCCTTTGTGAGCACCATGCCGGCGAGCCCGGCGCCAAATGCCCACAGGTCGCCGAAGCGCCCCTCGCGGCGCAGGATGCCGCAGCCGCCATACACGGCGAGCAGCGTGAAAAACGGCAGCCACATCTCATGGATCGCGTAGCGCGAATAGAACACCATCGCGGGCGAGATCGCTGCCGCGATCGCGGCCACCCAAACCGCGCGCCACGGCAGGAAACGGCGAAACGCCAGCATGAGCCAGATGAACGCGGTGCCGATGACCACCGTCGGCATCCGCAGCGCCCACAGGCTCCGCCCGAAGAGCTGCTGCGACGCGAAGAGCGTGTAGAAATGCAGCGGACCGTGGAAGTTTCCAGGGTCGTAGCGGTAAAGGCCCTCGACGCGCATGCCGTCAATGAACGAGCCGTTCACACCCTCGTCGAAATGCGCGGGACGCAGCGCGAGCAATGCCACGCGCAGCGCGAGTGCGAGCGCGACGATGAGGATGGAGAACCAACGCTGGCGGGCTGACATCGTGCGGATTCGTTCAGCGGACTCGGAGAGGTGGGGAAAAAATATCGCTCATGACTTTTGACCGGTCGGGCATTCAACTGATACGCAGTGCGGACACAACCGAAATGTCCGACAGCGGCGCGCCATTCGTCTCAATCATCATCCCTGCCTACAACGAGGCGCATCGCCTGGAGGCGAGCCTCGCGGAGCTGCACGCACACCTTGCGGGTGTCGGATGGTCTCATGAGGTCATTCTCGTCATCGAGAAAAGCACGGACGGCACGCTGGACATCGCGCGCCGGGTCGCGGCGGGGTGGCCGTGCCTGACGGTCGTGGGCAACGACGTCCAGCGTGGCAAAGGCTACGCCGTGCGCACCGGGATGCTCCGCGCGCGGGGCGAGATCGCATTTTTCATGGATGCCGATCTGTCCACGCCGCTGGCGGAGACGGGCCGGTTCATCGCGCGCTTTGCCGAAGACGCGAAGGTGGACGTGCTCGCGGGCAACCGCCAGCACGCGCAGAGCGAGATCCTCACGAAGCAGCATTTCCTGCGCAGGAAAATGGGCCAGACCTTCAACGCGATCCTCCGCACGATTGCCGGCATCCGGCTTGCCGACACGCAGTGCGGCTTCAAGGCATTCCGGCGCACCGCGCGCGAGGTGATTTTTCCGCTGCAAAAGCTCGATGGCTTTGCGTTTGACGTGGAGGTGCTCCTGCTGGCGGAGCGGCTTGGGTTTTCCGTGGCGGACATGCCGGTGCAGTGGGCCAATGCGCAGGGGAGCAAGGTGCGCATCATCCGCGACTCGTGGCGCATGCTGTGCGACGCGATCCGGATCCGCCGGCTGATAGGGCGGACGATGGCGGGAGTGCGTGCGGCGCGATGATCGGCGTCGAGCTGCTTACCAAGGCATGAAGCGCTTGTTTGCGATGACGCGGAAGCGGTAGGCGTCTTCGAGGGATTCGGTCTCGACGTTGATCTTGTTGGTCGCGGTGGACGCGGGATCGAAGCGCGGATCTTCTGGGTCGAGATAGCGCTCGATCGTCGTGTGGCCGCGGAGTTCCGAGAGCACCTGGTCGTCCGCCTCGTTCCACTGCCGATAGTGGTCGGCCTCCGCGGTGCTGCCTGCCTTTCCGCTGAATGCGCGTTGCCGGAGTGTCTGCACGCTCATGCTCGAAGTCTATTATCGCTACTCGGTCGTTCACCAAAAGTGACTGCCGCCAATTTTGGTTTGGGTTGCTCCGGGCCGAGTCATGCAAAGGGCGCGGCCCTCTTTTCTCAACCTGGGCAATGCGATTGAGGGCCGAAGGTCCGGCGCGATCGAGGGCCAGAGGCCCGCTGCCATACCAGCCTTGGGCAACGCCCAAGGAACACTTTGCCCCACGGAGAATGGGCTGAAAGCCGGCCCAAAATCATGCGGAAACGCGTCAGCAGATGGATCGGGCTTTCAGCCCTCGTGCCGTCTTTGGTTCCAGACTTGGGCGGACGCTCGTGCCCGCGCAAAATGGCCTTGCGGCCCTCACGCGGCCAGCTCGCTTTGGCCCGGGCTGATATGGCACCGGGCCTTCAGCCCTCAATCGCGGCGTTCGGATTCAGAAACTCCCGCCCACTTCCCAGTCCTCGATCAGCTTCTTCGGAATCTCCGCGAGGAAACGCGACGGGCGCTGAAGCGGATCGCCGTAGCCGGAATTGAACGACATGCACGGATAGCTGAGATAGAGCTCGTCCTTCGCGCGTGTCACGGCGACGTAGAAAAGCCGGCGTTCCTCCTCGACGGCCGCGGAATTTTCGAGCGAACGGCCTGTCGGAAATTTTCCATCCGCAAGCCAGATCACAAACACCACCTTCCACTCCAGCCCCTTCGCCTGATGCACGCTGCTCAGCGTCACGCGCTCCGGGTCGTCGGCGCTCGCCGCGTTGCTGTCCATCGTCGTGAGCAGCGCGAGCTGGTCGAGGAACGTCTGCGTGCTCTCAAATTGACGCGAGAAATTCGCGAGCGTGTTCAGGTCCTCGCGGCGCTGATCGTAGTTCGGAAATTTCGCCTGCGCGTAGTCGTCGTAGATCGCCTCCATCACGCTGTGGATCATCTGCGACGGCGGCACGAGCCGTCCGCCCGGCGCGAGTTCATCGAGCGTATAAGCGCACTGCTGCCAAGCCGCCTGCGCCTTCGCGGGAACTTTCAGCAGCATCAGCAGCGACTTGATCGAAGGCAGCCCTTCCCACGGATTCGCAACCGTCTCCGGCAGCGCCTCCGTCGGCTCATCGGAGCCAGGCGAGAATGAAGGATTGGGAGTCGAGGCGCCCTGCGCCGCTTCCGAACTTTGGACGTTGGACGTTGGACGTTGGACGTTGGACGTTTGGCCCTGGCCCTGGACGTTGGACGTTCCCGCCGCCGCCAGCGCGCGCACCACGCCATCCCACAGCGCATCCGCACTCCGCGGCCCGACGCCCGGCATCAGCCGCACCATGCGCTTGAACGCCACCTCATCGTGCGGGTTCACCACCCACTTTAAAAACGCACTCACGTCCTTGATGTGCGCCTGTTCAAAAAATCTCAGCCCGCTCGTGATCTCGAACGGCACGCCGCGCCGCGTCAGCTCCATCTGCAATTCCATCGAGTGAAAATGCGCGCGGTACAGCACTGCCATCTCCTCCAGCTTCGTGCCCTCCTCGTGCAGCTCCAGGATGCGCTGCGCGACAAACTGCGCCTGCTGCTGCGAATCCGCCAGCGGTACGAGCGCCGGCCTCATCCCGCTTCCGGGGCGCGCGGCCACGAGATGCTTTTCAAATTGATGCTCATTCGCCGCGATCACCGCATTCGCGAGTTCCAGCACCTCGGGCACCGAGCGGTAGTTCGTCTCGATTTTGTAAATTTTCGCGCCCGGATGCCGCTTCGGAAATTCGAGGATGTTTCGGAAATCCGCGCCGCGCCACGAGTAGATGCTCTGCGCATCGTCGCCCACGACCATGACATTGTGATGCCGCGCAGCGAGCATCTCGATGAAGTCATTCTGCAGATGGTTCGTGTCCTGATACTCGTCCACGAGGATGAACTGAAACTGCCGCTGATAATGCTCCGCGATGGCCGCATTGTTTTTCAGAAGCGTCACCGTCTTTTCCAGGAGGTCGTCGAAATCCAGCGCGTTCGCCTTCTTCTTGCGCGCCTCGTATTTCTTCCGCACGTCGGCGATGTGCTCCGAGAATTCGAGGAAGTGCGGATATTTTTCGAGCAGCACATCGTCGAGCTTGCGTCCCGTGTTGAGCTGGAAGCTGAGCACATCCGCGAGCACTCCGCCCTTTGGAAAACGCTTCTCCTTCGGATCGAATCCGAGCGTCGCGATCACGCCGTCGAGCATTTCCTCCGAGTCCTCGCGGTCCATGATGCTGAAGCCCGGCGCGAAGCCCGCCTCGTTCGGATGCCGCCGCAGGATGCGCGCGCCCATGCTGTGAAAAGTGCCGCCCCACAGCCCCATCAGATCGCCCGTGACCAGCGCACCCACGCGCTCGCACATCTCGCGCGCCGCCTTGTTTGTGAACGTGAGCAGCAGGATGTGCTCGGGCCGTATGCCGTTCTCCATGAGATACGCCACGCGGTACGTGAGCGTGCGCGTCTTGCCGCTGCCCGCGCCCGCGATCACGAGTGCCGGCCCCGGCGGCGCGGTCACGGCCTCGAGTTGCTGCGGGTTCAGCTCCGCGGCGAAATCAATCCGCGGGCCGCTCGGCTGCGGTCTGTGGAGTGTGTAGTGGCGCGCCATCGTTGAAGCCCGCAATACGCGCAGCACGGCGCGGTTTCATCAAGCACTTCGTCCGCATCACGCAGCGCAGGCGCATCAGAATTGCGCAGGCGGGCGACGGGAGATCCAGGGTGGAGCACGCGAGCTTTTCACCCGGGAGCGGGCATGGTGCGCCCATGTGATTTTGGCGTGTTGCCGCGGAGCACGGACTTGCGCGGCCCGACGACGTGGATATTTTCGCACGCGTGAATCACAATGCTCTCCGCCTTCTCAGCATCGTCGTGGCAATGTTTCTCGCGTCGTGCGCGAGGGACACCATTCACACGATGGTCGTCAGCGTCCCGGATCAAAAGCTCGCGCTGTATCGCAAGGGCCAGTTCGTGAAGCTGTACGATGTCTCCACGTCGAAATTCTGCCTGAGCTCTTCCAACGGGAGCTATGGCACGCCGCTCGGGAAGCATGAGATCGCCAAGAAAATCGGCGGCGGCCAGCCGCTGGGGATGAAATTTTCCAGCCGCCGTCCGACGGGCGAGATCGTGCGACCGAATGCGCCGGGCCGCGACCCGATCGTGTCGCGCATCCTGTGGCTCGATGGCAGGGAGCGGGAGAACCGCAATTCGTATGCGCGCTGCATCTACATCCACGGCACTGCCGAGGAATGGCGCATCGGCACGCCCGCGAGCTACGGCTGCATCCGGATGCGTTCGCGCGACGTGGCGAATCTTTACAGCACCGTCGGCGTCGGCGCGAAGGTGGAGATCGTCAACGCTCCGCTCGGGCTGCCTGGCTCGGAGCCGGCGGTGGATCTTTCCGGCATGAAGCTGGCGAAGGCGGGCGTAAGCGTGCGGGCTGCGCAGTAGCCGGGCCGGGCTGCTGCGCGTTTGCAAAGGCGACGATGCTGAGGAAAACGAGGAGGAAGTTTTTCATGGGGAATCGTCCAAGACAGGACGCGCGCCTGTAGCAAGACCAGCACGCCGACGAGCGCGGCGAGTGCGAGGCCGAGGGTGGAATCCGTGCCTGAGAAGCGCGTCGTGAAGCCAAGTGCGAGCATGAGCGAGATGGTGAGAAGCGAGGTGCGCACGCGCCAGATGCAGCGTCCGTAGAGGCGCGCGAGTGCGGCGGGTTTCAGGCCGAGGAGCAGGCCGGAGACGATGCCCGCGAGGAAGAGTGCGGTGCCGGTCATGGCGAGGATGTTGAATTTGTAGATCGCCTTTCCAGTTCCGGCGCGGCGACGACGGGCGGCATTTTTTGCACGGCGAAATAGAGCGCGGGCATTTCAAATTTCCACGGAGCGCCGCGCTACGAGGTGCGCACGCCGACGGTGAGTAGCACGTTCGCCCAGAGTGCCTGGTCGGCGGTCTGGATGGTGAGGACGTGGTCGTTTGACTCGACGGCTTTGTAGAAGTCCCACTTGGAAATCGGATCGATCGTCACGGTTGCGCCGGTTTCGGCGGCGATGGCGCGCAGTTCTTTCCACACGGGCGGCTCGCCGAATTTCGCATACGGATCGTCGGCGGGGATGCCCATGGTGTTGATGGCGTCGAAGGGCAGCACGCTCATGAGCGCGCGGAGGACCTGCGCGACGGTGGGCACGCCGGGGATGAGCTGGAGGCAGACTTGGGTGGCGTTCGGGCCCTTCGCGGTGGACGCGGGATAGTTGCCGTCAGCGATGAGGATTTTCGCGTGGTGTCCGCAGCGCGCGGCGATGGCGAGGATGTCGGGGTGGAGGAGCGGGGTCTTGAGCATGTTGAGAGGCGAGGGTTGAGAGGCGGAATGCGGTGGGAAGTGTGATTGGTGACTGGTGGATTGTGACTGGTGAAACAGTTCCGAATACCAGTCACCATTCACTAGTCACCAGTCACTGCCGTAACCGTGCGAAAGCTCTCGATCGTCTGCTTCGCTGCCGCATCGGAATCGGGGAGCGGCAAAATTTCCGCGGAGAGGTAGCCTTTGTAGCTGATGTCGTGGAGTGCGGCGATGATGGGTTCGATGTCCGTGTGGCCCATGCCGATGGCGCGGCGGTTTGAGTCTGCGAAATGGACGTGGCCGACGAGCGGGCCGCATTCGCGGAGCGCGGCGGCGAGGCCGGCTTCCTCGATGTTCATGTGGTAGAGGTCGCAGAGGAGGCGGGCGTTTTGTGTGCGCAGCGTGCGGAGCCACGCGGCGGCGTCGGCCTGGCGATTGAAGAGGTTCGTCTCGTAGCGGTTCAGCGGCTCGTAGAGGAAGACGGTGCCGTGCCGCGCAGCGTATTCGCCGAGGTCTTCGAGCGCCTCGCCGAGCCATGCGACGGCCTGCTCACGGGTGACGTTATTTTCCCATCGCCCCTGCATGGAGCCGAGGATCGCCGGTGCGCCGAAGCCGCCCGCAAAGTCCACGATCTCGCGGATGAATTCGCGCGCCTGTTTGCGGATAGCCGCGTCGGGATGCGTGAGTGTCCATTTGTGGACGAGCCATCCGCCGCCGGTGCCGATGGCGGCGACCTTCAGCGCATGGTGATCGAGCAGGCCCTGCAAGTCCGCGATGTCGAGTGCGTGGGCGGAGGGCGGAAAAATTTCCACGGCGTCGAAACCGAGCGCAGAGGCGCGCGCGCAGCCGTCCGCGAGGCCGTCCCAATAGACGAACGGCCCGCCTTTTGCCTGAGCGACGAGGGAGATGGTGATGGCGGATTTCATGAGCGAAGGTGCACGTGGAATCACACGCGACGAAGATTTGCCAGCCCTCGTTGTCCTGCACTTCGCATGTCGCACCGTGCTTGTGATTACGATTTCGCAGCAGTCGCGCGCCGAACGCGATCTCATCGCGCTGCAACCGTGGGCGCCTTTCCACCGGGCCGGAGGCAGACTTGCCGACTGCGGAAGCCAAGATGAATCCTGGCGACCCTAACGGGATTCGAACCCGTGTCCTCGCCGTGAAAGGGCGATGTCCTAACCGCTGGACGATAGGGTCTCTTTGGAAAAAGAGGGACGGGACTATGCGAAGCCTGCCGGTGCGGGGCAAGCAGTTATTCGGAAAAGTCAGTCGCGGCGGTGCGATGCCTTCGGACGGCGCTGGGATTTGTCCCACGCGGCGACTTTTTTCCGCGCTGGCGGGCGTTCCGGCCTTGCGGATTTTTTCGGTGCCGCGGTGCTGCGGAGTGTCGGGTAAATTTTTTCCGCCGGCGGGCGCGGCTTGAGTGTTCCGGCGGGCTTGGATTTCGGCTTCGGCGAAGGCTTCGCGTCGCGCAGTGCGGCGACTTCCTTTTGCGAGAGGAAACGCCATGCGCCGCGCGCGAGGCCCTCGATCAGGATCGGGCCGATGCGGATGCGGAAGAGGCGCTCCACTTCGTAGCCGAGCTTGTAGAGCATGAGGCGGATCTGCCGTTTCAGGCCCTGCCGGAGGACGAGGCGGATGCGGTCGGCCTTGATGATTTCGACGCCCTCGCACTTCGCGTAGCCGTGCTCGATGCGGAATCCCTTCAGCAGCTTCTCCCGGTCGTCGGGCGAGAACGCCTTGTCGAGCAACACGTCGTATTCCTTCTCCACCTCGTGGGTCGGGTGCGTGAGGATGTGCGTGAGGTCGCCGTCGTTCGTCACGAAAATGAGGCCTTCGCTTTCCAAGTCGAGACGCCCGACGTGATGCACGCGCGGCCAGTTCGGCGGGAGGAGTTCGAAAATCGTGCGACGTTCAAATTCGTCGTCAGCGGTGCAGACGTATCCCGGCGGCTTATGCAGCACGGCGTAGATCGGCTGCTCGGTGCGGATGAGCCGGCTGCCGACTTTCACGGAATCGGTCGGCACGATCTGAGTGGCGAGATTTGTGACGACCTGGCCGTTCACGCGAACGCTGCCCTGGGTGATGAGTTCCTCCACGCCACGGCGTGAGCCGAGGCCGGCGGAGGCGAGAAAGCGGTTCAGGCGCATGGGTGTGTTTTTCGGAAAGTGTTCAGTGCTCAGTTCAGTGCTCAGTTGTCAGTGCTCAGTTTACAGCCCGTGTCACGTTTGGCGTTCAGATATTTCTCTGAGCACTGAGTACTGCCTACTGAGCACTTTCTTCCGCCTCTTCCTCATGAGGCGGCGGAGGGACGTGGAGGAAGCACAGCAGCACGCAATCGAGTGCGAGCAGTCCCGCGCTGGCGAGGAATGCGACGTGGCCATACGCGCGGATGCCGTCGTATTTCACGAGCGCGTAGCCGAGCATAGGGCCAAGGAAACGGCCCAGCCCGCCGGCGCTCTGCATGAGGCCCATGAGGCGGCCCTGCGCGTGCGCATCCACCGCGCGCGAGGCGAGGCCGTTCAGCGTGGGTGTGGAAAGGCTGTTGCCGATCGAGATGCCCGTGCAGGCGAGCAGCAGCAGGCCGAGGCCGCTGCCGACGGGGAGCATCCCGAGGCCGGCCATGCTCACGGCGAGGATTGCGGTGCCGATGATGGCGAGTGGCTTTTCGATGGGCCGGTGCAGCAGTCGCCGCACGACTCCGCCCTGCATGAGCGCGCCCAAGATTCCGACATACGCGAGCACGTAGCCGACGTGCGCGGCGTCGTAGTCGTAGCGCTTCCAGCAGAAGAGCGCGAAGATCGCGGTCATCACGGAGAAGCCGGTGATTCCCGCGACCTGGCTGAGGAGCGTGATGATGACCGTGCGGGCACGCCCTCCACCGAAGACTTCGCCGAGGCTCGCCTTTTCCTTCGCCGTCGCGCGGATCTCGGGAGTGAGCGTCTCGGGCAGCCTCAGCATCACGAGCGCGGCATTCATGAGCGCGAGACCGGCGGCGAAGTAGAAGGGAAAGGAGAGGTTCACTTTGCTCAGGATGCCGCCGAGCGCGGGGCCGATGACGAAGCCGAGGCCGAACGCCGCACCGACGAGGCCCATGTTGCGCGACCGCTGCTCCTTGGTCGTGCTGTCGGCGATGCACGCCATCGCGGTGGAAATGTTACCGCCGCTGATGCCGTCAATCACGCGGCCAATCATCAGCATCGTGACCGTCGTGGCGGCGCCGAGGACGACGAATCCGATGGCGGTGCCGCAGATGCTGACGGCGAGCACCGGCTTGCGGCCGATGCGGTCGGAGAGCTTGCCGATGAGCGGCGAGCAGAAGATCTGCAGCAGCGAGTAGATGCCGACGATCCAGCCGAGCTGGCTCTCGGTGGCGTGGATGATCGAACCGCTCGCCGAGCCCTTGGCGTAGAGCGGCAGAACGGGGATCACGATCCCGAAGCCGATCATGTCAATGAACAGCGTGAGAAAGATGAGGCCGAGCGGCGAACGTGGTTTTTTGTCAGGCGGGTTTTCCAAAGCGCGCGGATGAGAGCGCGCGCGGACGCTGGGGGCAAGGCGAATGACGGGCGAACGCGATGTCTCGCAGGGGAATCCCGCGTCCGGGGCAAAAAACAATTTACAAGCCGCCGCCGCCGCCTACGTTCCCCGCCCCGCACTGCCTCATGGTGTAACGGTAGCACAGCAGACTCTGAATCTGCTTGTCTAGGTTCAAATCCTAGTGAGGCAACTCCCCGACCGAAGCGCGCCCCCGGGCGAACCTGCACGATGCCCACAGACACCGCCGTCCTCCTCGTCTATTGCCCCGACCAACCAGGGCTTGTCCACGCCGTCACGCATTTTATCTTCGAGCACCGGGGCAACATCTTGGATCTCGAGCAGCACATTGACCACGAGGACGACGTGTTCTTCATGCGCGTCGAGTGGTCCCTGGAAAAATTCGACATTGAGAAGGCCGACATCGCGGCGCACCTCGCGCGCATCGCCGAGAGCCGGCTGATGTGGTGGCGGCTTCAGTTTTCCAATGAGCGCAAACGGCTCGCGATCTTTGTCTCGAAGGAAAGCCACTGCCTCTACGACCTGCTGTCGCGCCACGAGACGGGCGAACTTCCCGCGGATGCCGCGCTCGTGGTGAGCAATCACGAGACGCTGCGCCCAGCCGCCGAGCGGTTCGGGATACCGTTCCATCATTTCCCGATCACAAGGGAGAACCATGCGGCGCAGGAGGAGGAACAGCTCGGGTTGCTCGCCGCGCACCGGATTGATACGGTGGTGCTCGCGCGCTACATGCAGATCATCGGCAGGCCGATGATCGAGGCTTTTCCTCACCGCATCCTGAACATCCATCACTCCTTCCTGCCGGCGTTTGTCGGCGCGAAGCCCTATCATCAGGCCTACGAGCGCGGCGTGAAGCTCATCGGTGCGACGAGCCACTACGTCACCGAGGGACTCGATCAGGGGCCAATCATTCATCAGGACGTGATGCCCGTCTCGCATCAGCACAGCGTGGACGACCTCGTGCGTCTCGGTCGCGATTTGGAAAAGACAGTGCTCTCGAACGCACTCCGCTGGCACGTCCTGAACAAGGTGCTCGTCTATCGGAATAAGACGGTCGTCTTTTCCTGAACGAGCCGCGCGGCAATCCTACGTAGCCCTTCCCGCCGGGGATGCCGTCCTTGCCGGGTGAGAAACGAAGTAAGCCGCCCACTCATCTTTGCCGACATTGGCGGCAATGCGGCGACGGGAGAGCGGATGAGATGCTCCGGCCCTTCAATAAAAGTACAGCGCGTGCGAACTCAGCTCGGTTTCATCGCTTCGTTGCTGGTGCGCTCAAGGCTTCGAGGAAGAACGTGCTCAGGCTCGCATAAACGGGTGCGCTCGTAACCAGCACGTTGCTGTGGCCTGCGCCAGCGACGTTGAAAAACGGCGCACGCTGCGGATTCGTCGCCGCCGCCGCGTAGAGCAGTTGCGCTTGCTCCGGGGCGACAAACTTGTCGGCATCGCCGTGGCCTATGAACACGGGAATCCTGAGCTTCGCGATTGAATCCACCGGACGAATCTTCGCAGGTCCATAGCCTGCGCGTGCCTGAATAAGCCTCGTGACCGTCCCGTCCGCGATGGATGCAAACGGGCCAAACCATTGTTCAGCCTGCGATCGCACTATGCGATCCAGTGATGCAAAGCTCGACAGTTCTGCCACGGCAATCCAACGCGCGTCCTCAAGGGCGGCCGCTTGCAGTGCGATGGCACCGCCTTGTGAAATGCCGAAGAGCGCGGCGGGCGCGGGCTGAAAGTGAAACCTCAGAGAGGCTTCGCGGAGCACATCGGACGGCAACACGTTTTCCGTTTTGCCAAATGATGCGAACGGTGCGGGATGCTGGCCGTGACCCGGGAGATCGGGCAGCAGACAGCGAAAGCCTGCGGCGCAAAATCGCTCTGCGATCGGCAGATGATCCTCTTTGCAACCGCTGTGCCCATGCAGCAGCACAAGGGTGGCCTTGATCTCGCCCCAAGGTGCCAGTGTGAGCCCTGCGCTTTGCAGTTCGGTGCGCAGCTTGTTCCCTTTCAATGCGGCACCGGGATTCGAGATTGGTTCGCACAGCAGGCACGGCGTGGAGCCGCACACAAAAGACTCGATGCGCATGCCGTGCTCTTGAGCGTGGCCGAGGATCTCGCGGTGGTAGTCCTGCAGTTGCCTGCGCGCCGGACAAAGCAGGCGGCTGCTCGCCAGCCATGTCAGTATGCCGAAGGCGACAACAACGAGGGTGCAGCCAATGAGCAGGAAGTTCCGCAGACGTTTTGCGCGTGGTGACACGACTGGCATTGGAGAAACGAGTGGCAGATTAGTGAAAGCGACGATTGGACGGATTACTCGTCACTCAGGGCTTCTTCCCTTCGCGCAGAAACTCCGCGGCCTGCGCGACGTCCTTGTCGCCGCGGCCGCTGAGGTTCGCGATGATGAGCTGGTCGGGGCGCATCTTCGGGGCGCGCTGGTTCATGCCTTCGGCAGCTCCTCGCGCATCACGCAGGTTTCCTCGGCAGTCCGGCGAGCGGGATGCGATGCCACTTTCCAGCCTTCGGCCTCAAGGCGTTTCAATTCCTCGCCCATCTTTGCGAACATGACGTCCACGTCGTAGTTGCACTCCCTCGCGCGGTCGGCACGGGCGCGGTGGATTTCGGCGATGGTTTCGTTTTCTGGCATGGCCTCACGTCTTCGGCGCATCTTCGCGCAGCACGCTTGACTCCTCCAGCGGCTCATGTCGTTGGGGAGCCACTGACCTCGCGCCGTTGAAGAACTCCAGCACCTCCGCGCGGCTCATGCCTGCGGTGCGCTGCACCACGGATTCCTTCCATCGGCGCGATTCGCGCACGGCATCAAAGGTCTTCGTCTTCGTTTTCATGGATCAATTCCAGTGGGGAGAGGATACGGACTTGTGGGTAGCCTTGCAAGAGGTTCACCGCGTTGAAGCCCGTCTCGCGGCGCAGGTTCGCGAGGTGGCGGAAGTTCCAACTCACAATCACGGCAATGCCCTGAACGGAGGCGACGGCGACATGGCGTGCATCGTCCAAGTATTTCGATGTCACGACTCCGGTGGCGACGTATTCGTGCGCGAGAGATTCCGCCTCGTCTGTGAGCAGGTGGACTTGCGCGGGATCAGCGAAGAGTTCGGCAAACTGCTGCCGCACTCGTGGCGGTGCGTCTTCCACCTCACGTTTCGCTACAACCGAAGTGACCAACCGATAAGACCCGGAGGAAGCGAGTCGGAACAACTCCAGCGTCGCATCTTTCCACTCGTCGTCGAAGGCGCCGCCGATGACGGAGGTATCGAGGTAGAGCGTGGGGATTTTCATGTGGGACGAGCGCGGCTACGGCTTCTTCCCTTCGAGCAAAAACTCCGCCGCCTGCGACACGTCCTTGTCCCCGCGGCCGCTGAGGTTTGCGATGATGAGCTGGTCGGGGCGCATCTTCGGGGCGCGCTTGATCACGCCGGCGATGCCGTGTGCGCTTTCGAGCGCGGGGATGATTCCCTCCCAGCGGCTCAGCTTGCTGAATGCGTCGAGCGCCTCGTCGTCGGTCGCAAAGTCGTAGTCAATGCGGCCTTGCTCCTTGAGGTAGGCGTGCTCGGGGCCGACGGCGGCGTAGTCGAGGCCCGCGCTCACGGAATGCGTGAGCTGGATTTGCCCGTCGTCGTCGGCGAGCAACCATGTCTTCGTGCCCTGGAGCACGCCGAGCTTGCCGCCTTGGAAGCGCGCGGCGTGTTCGCCATCGGTGATGCCGCGTCCGCCGGCTTCGACGCCGACCATCTTCACGCCCTCATCCTGCAGGAACGGCCAGAACAGGCCGATGGCATTGCTCCCGCCGCCGACGCACGCGATGAGCAGGTCGGGGAGTCGGCCTTCCTTTTCCAAAATTTGCCGGCGCGCCTCGTCGCCGATCACGCGGTGAAAATCGCGCACGATCATCGGGAACGGATGCGAGCCGAGCGCGCTGCCGAGGATGTAATGCGTGGTGCGGACGTTCGCCACCCAGTCGCGCATCGCCTCGTTCACGGCCTCCTTCAGCGTGCGCTGCCCGGCGGTGACGGCGACGACTTTCGCGCCGAGGAATTTCATCCGCGCGACATTCAGCGCCTGCCGCGCCATGTCCACCTCGCCCATGTAAATGACGCACTCGAACCCGAACCGCGCGCACACGGTGGCCGTGGCGACGCCGTGCTGCCCCGCGCCCGTCTCGGCGATGATGCGCTTCTTGCCCATGCGTCGCGCGAGGAGGATTTGCCCGAGCGCGTTGTTGATCTTGTGCGCGCCGGTGTGGAGCAGGTCCTCGCGCTTCAGGTAAATCTTCGCGCCGCCGAGCTGCTGCGTGAGGCGCTCGGCAAAGTAGAGCGGCGTGGGC
>Ga0208856_1000179_pt1 | contig 27119 bp, 59 predicted proteins | sample LakMenEpi13Jul12_FD_150690 | JGI IMG/M metagenome (GOLD analysis project Ga0208856, IMG submission 150690) | Freshwater microbial communities from Lake Mendota, WI - 13JUL2012 deep hole epilimnion (SPAdes) | ecosystem: Environmental > Aquatic > Freshwater > Lentic | place: Lake Mendota, Madison...
ATATGGTAGCACAATTATCTGAAAACCAACAAAATCATATATTTGGAGAATTAGACCACCCAACACCAGCTATAAACATAACTGTAAATGATAGAGATGATTCGATAGTGTATAGTGCATTAAATAAATGGAAAGATATTATTGGGATATCTAGTAGAAAATTTGGAGAATAGAAAAGTTTTGTGTACATTTGTAGATATTTACTAATATGAACGTTATGAATATGTTTAAAAGTAGGAAAGGTAAGATAAAAAGTGTTTTAGAATATAAACTTGGTAATAAGTTAGATGATAATGATATCAATGACATATTAGAAGTTTTTGATGTGTATCAAAAAGATAATTTAGATAGCATTGATAAATTAAAGCGAGATAAAGTTTACGAAACAAAAAGAATTAGTGGTGCATTGAAACAAACAATCAATGCTCATGGACCAATTACTAAACAATTCATTGGTTCAGCAACCAAAAGGGTTTATGGGTCATTGTTAAACAACGAAAAGAAAGAAAGTTTTATAATAAGATTATGGAAAAAGATATGGAAAAAACAAAAATAGCAATATTTGATTTTGATGGGACATTGGTTAACACACCGATGCCAGATGAAGGTAAAGATTTATACAAAGAAAAGACTGGCAAAGAATGGCCGCATAAAGGTTGGTGGTCTAAACCAGAATCATTAGACTTAGATGTTTTTGAAATGCCTACAGTTGATGATGTAATTGTTGATTACGTATTAGAAGCAGCAACAAAAGATACAATCATTGTTATGTTGACTGGTCGTATGCAAAACTTATCAGATAGTGTTAAAAAAATATTAGATGCACATGGTCTTATGTTTCACGAATACCATTTCAACAGAGGTGGCAGCACTGAATATGCTAAAATGAATACTATGGATGATTTACTTAATAAATACCCATCAGTTAGAGAAATAAAAATGTGGGATGATAGAGATGAACACATTCCAATCTTCAAAGAATGGGGAGATAAAAAAGTATCATCTGGTAGATTAGACAAGTTTAAAATTAAACATGTTATTCAAAATAGACATTGAAAATGAACCCACTAAGAAATTAGTGGGTTTTTTATTTGTAATTTAAGAATATTATACATACATTTGTAATAATTAATAATAAGAGTTATGTTAAAAGAAAATTTTAAAAATAAGTTAATAGAAAGTTTCAATGATAATCAACATGATAATTTAAATGTTGGTGGGTTAATTTTATTTATGGAAAATTCAGATGTTAATTATTATATGGCTGATTTGAATGGTCCTATGGGTATGGCAACTATTAATGGTGTTTATATAGATATTAACAATATATTATCTAAATTTGGGTTCCCAATTGGAACAAACACTATGCTGCTTTATTTTATCATACTACACGAGACAGCTCATATGAAAAGAATAATTAAATTAGGTAAGGATAAAGTGTTAGAGAAATTATCATTAACAGACTTTAATGATTTTTTTGAACATATTATTAATGAAGAATTAATTGCTGATAATTATGGTTGTTTAATTTATTATCTTTTAAACAAAAAGAAATATCCTTCTTATTACACACAGAATTTAGGTGACGCAAAAAATAAAGAAAGATACAAACAAACTGCCAGAGGTTTTTACGGGCAAATACAAAATGATGAGACAAAATATAACAAACTTGTCAATAGATTTATAAAAAAAATATATTAAATGATTAAAATAAATGATATAATAGAAGGGAAGTTAAGTATGAACGCAAGTGGTTCTGCTTATTTGGTGAGTGAGAATATACCAAAAGATATTTACATACACAAATCTAAAACAAACAAAGCGTTACATTTAGATAAAGTTAAAATAGAGGTAATCCATGGACAAGGACGTTCTATAGAAGGTAAAGTAATTGAAATTGTAGAACGATTTAGAACAGAATTTGTAGGTACAATACAAATAAGTGAGAAGTTCGCTTTCTTTGTACCAGATTCAAATAAAATAATAATTGATTTCTTTATACCTTTGAATAAATTAAATGGTGCTATACATGGTCAAAAGGTTGTTGCAGCATTGACTGAATGGAAAGAAGACGCTAAGAACCCTAATGGTAAAATAGTTAGGGTTATTGGTAATTCTGGTGAACACGAAACGGAAATACATTCAATCTTAGAAGAATACGGATTACCTTATGATTTCCCAGATGATGTAATAGCAGAGTCTGAAGCAATATCAGAAGAAATACTACAATCTGAAATAGAGAAACGTATAGATATGCGTGATGTGTTGACATTTACCATTGACCCACATGATGCAAAAGATTTTGATGATGCGTTGAGTGTTAGATGGGTTGATGGAGTATTGGAAGTTGGTGTTCATATCGCTGATGTGGCACACTACATGCGACCAGAAACTGAATTGGATAGAGAAGCGTTTGCTAGAGGAACTAGTGTTTACCTAGTGGATAGATGCGTGCCAATGATACCAGAGAAGCTTTCTAACGGACTTTGTTCACTAAGACCACACGAAGATAAGCTTTGCTTTTCAGTGGTGTTTAAAATCGACCAAAATGGACGTGTGATGGATGAGTGGTTTGGTAGAACAGTAATACATTCTGACCATAGATTTACATATGAAGAAGCACAATCGATAATTGAGGTAGGTAAACTACCTAAAGATGCTATCGCTGAAGGTGAAACCTTAATATTTGAAAAATCTGGGTTAGGTTCTGTTGTTGGATGGGATAAAGCAACCAATTTAGGTAATGCTATATTGGTGTTGGATAAATACGCTAAGAAAATGCGTAAGGTAAGATTTAGCAAAGGTTCTATTTCATTTGACAAACATGAAGTTAGGTTCAAGTTAGATGAAAACAACAAACCAATTGATATTATATTCAAGATTGGTAAGGATTCCAACAAATTGATTGAAGAATACATGTTATTGGCTAACAGACATGTTGCTCAGTTTATTAATCAAAAAGGTTTACCAATGGTTAACAGAGCTCATGATAAGCCAGATGAAGCTAAATTAGAAAGTCTTAAAGATTTCATTCATCAATTTGGTTATGAGATTAAAGTTGACACACCAGAAGAAACAACTAAATCTTTGAATAAGTTGCTGCGTGATGTAAGAGGTACTAGTGAAGAAGAAATGATTACTAATCTTGTAGTTAGAACAATGCAGAAAGCTGATTATAGAACAAAGAATATTGGTCACTATGGTTTAGGTTTCAAACATTATGCTCACTTTACAAGTCCAATCAGACGTTATCCAGATGTTATTGTACATAGATTGTTAGCGTTGTATTTAGATGATACTAGAAAGACTAACCCTAACATTGCTAAATTAGATGGTAAGTGTACACATTTATCTGAAAGAGAGAAGAAAGCACAAAAAGCTGAACGTGATAGCATTAAGTTCATGCAATGTGTTTATATGTCAGATAAGGTAGGTAAAGTTTACAAAGGTATGGTAACTAGTGTTGCTGAATTTGGGTTGTTTATTACTATCGAAGAGAATGGTTGTGATGGGTTAGTTAAATTATCTGACATAATGGGTGACACATTTGTTGCGGATACTGAAAATTACCGAGTTAAAGGTACTAAAACTGGTGCTTATTTACGTTTGGGGGATGAAGTTCATGTAGTCGTAACGTCTGTTGATATTGAGAAAAAGAACATTAATTTATCATTAATTAACCTATAGACTTTATTTTTTAAGTTTTATTTAGTATATTAGGGATTATGAATGATGTTATATTTATTAATCAATATTTAGATAAAAACTATACTGTTATTACTGGCAACCTTGATTATTTAATCAAGGATACTATAGATGATAAATCTATGGGGTTTTTAGATTTTAAAAAAGTTTTTATAAAAATATTTGGTGATTTTAAATCAAGTGAAGAATCATCAACATCTATTATCATTTTAAATTCATGGTTTAATAATAAAAAAAGAATTTTAAATAAAAAACTATTTGATTTATTTGATGAAGTTGATGATGGTAGTCTGAAAAGTCTTTTCCTATTAAATAAAATAAAAACTGTTTGTGATTCAGATTATAAATATGAATTTCACCATGATTTTATCACAAATGTGTTTATTGAATATTATAAAGATAAATACATGTTGCATAAATTAGAGAATTATGTTAAGACATTCAATACTGATTTTGGAAGTGTTAAAATGATGAACGATTTTCAAGATGATTTTATTTTAGAACATGAAAAAATAATATCATTCGCAAAAGAATATCTAAATAATTGGTATAGTGAAACTGTTATTGGTAGTAAAGTTAAAGATTTACTATCACAATTAGTATTGACACTAGGTTCTAGAAACTGGGTAGTGACTTGGATTGGTCATGGACCATTCAGCAAAAAAAGATTATTAGAAAAATTCATAAACGAAAGTACATATCATCATGATTACATATTAAATATGTATGACAAATGGTATGGAGATGCAGTTATTGACGCATCTGAAAGAGTCATGGGAAGAAATCTAGGTATCTTTTCAAGTGGCAGAATAACATTACAATAAAACTAAAATATGAAAACTATTATTAAAAAATTATTAATTATAACCTTATCAATAGCATTACTATCATTTGATAATAAATCTGAACATCATTGCAAAGCAACGTGGTATGACACAGCACCACATCCAAGAGTACATAGAAGCTATTCAACAGCAGCATTTAACATTTATCCAAGAGGAACATATTTATCAGTAACCAATAAAACCAATGGTAAAGTTGATACTGTTATGATAACTGATATTCATGGTAAAGGTATTAACCACATTGATTTGAGTTTGAATTCATTTAAAAAGATTGCAAACCCAAAAATTGGTGTTATAAACGTTGTAGTTAAAAAGTTATAAAATGAAACATTTTCTAATCGATATCGATGGAACTATATGTGATGATATAAAGAATGAAGATTCACATTTATACATAATAGCAAAGCCGATAGAAGGTTCTATTGAACAAATAAATAAATGGTATGATGAAGGTCATACCATTACTTTTTTCACAGCACGTGAAGAAAAAGATAGAGGTCTGACAACATTTTGGTTAGATAAATATAAAATTAAATACCATGGTCTTATAATGGACAAACCTAGATGCGTCAACGATGATGATGAATACGTTTGGATTGACAACAGACCAGTTAGAGGTATTACCTATAAAGGTATCTGGGGTAATCTTAAAGAAGTTGTAAAAAAGATTTTAACTTTTGGTGATTAAAAATTGTTTTATTAAAAATTTATTTATACATTTGTAGAAACTAAATTATATTATATGAAGTATTCAATTAGAATTAGCGGATATGGTTCTGAGATAACCATAGGTGCCGTTTCAGAAGAAGAAAAAGCAATCCTTTCAAATACAGAAAAGGACTTACAAGAACTTGTATTTGAAGACCTAGAAGAAGTTTGTGGTTGGAGTGAGATTGATGACCAATTCCATTGCTTTGGTGCAACAACACCTTTTACAATTACAATTGAAGATGAAGAAGGTAAAGAGTTATATAAAATAGATGAAGAAAATATCTATGAATATGACACAGAAGAATTCTCATTGGTTGAGAATGAGTATCCAGAAATCGATGCAACACAAGACTTATTGATTTGTTACAGTGGTGAGAAAGGTTCTTTCTTCCTAGGGTATGTTGAATTAGAAGGTGAGTTTGACATAACAAAATTAAAAATAGTTTTCTCCGATGTTGAAGTTGGTGATTTTTTCTATTTTGGCGATATCATTTCCAACGTTCTTTACGATGGTGAGGAATTAGATAACTGGGGTGGTGATACTAGTGGTAAATCATTTGACGTTCTTAAAAATTTTTAACATGAGTTTATTAGATAGTTTTAAAAATACTTTTTTGTATTGTGATAAATACAAAACACATTCAGAAGCAGTAATTATTGCTTGTTATTTTAACCCACAAGGTAATCCTTATAGGAAAATAGCGTTCAATAAGTTTTATGAATCAATTAAACATTTGAACCATAGAATAATTGAGTGCGTGATTGGTGATGCTGAAGCAGAATTACCAGAGAACAAATACATAAGTAGAGTTCATACATCTAATTTACTTTGGCATAAAGAATCTTTATTGAATAAAATCATATCTGAATTACCTAAGAAGTTTAAATACGTATTTTGGTTAGACACTGATGTATTGTTCACAAACAAAAAATGGTTAGTTGAAAGTGTTGAATCATTAAAAACTAACAAAATATTACAACCATTTGAATATTGTGTTCATTTAGAAAAAGATTTGTATCAACCATTGTTTGATGTGGAAAAAGAAAAGAAATTTGTGGGTAATCCTACAACTAGACATCCAAAGATGTGGAGAAGTTTCTGTGCAAACCACAATACATCAAAATATATTTCATGTGACACAAACTATGACAAACATGGTCATGTTGGTTTTGCGTGGGGTGCTAGACGTGAAGTGTTAGATGAAATGCCATTATACGATAAAGCACTTATAGGTGGTGCTGACCATATTATGGCACATGCTGCCGCTGGACAAATTGGTCACTCATGTATTACAAAAGCATTTACTGATGACATTAAAGCAATTAATGATTGGTCTGTGTTGTTTTATAATGTAATCAATGGTGAGATTGGTTATGTTAAAGGTGAGTTGTACCATATTTGGCACGGTGATTTGGGTAAAAGACAATATTTAAAACGTATTCAAGACTTTACATCAAAAGCTAAAACTATTACTGAACGTGATGAAAATGGTTTGTTTATCACAAAGAATGGTGATGATGAATATGTAAAACAATATTTTAATCATCGTGAAGATACAACTGAAGAAACATTAGTTGATGACGAAAGTAAGAATAAAATAAGAGAAGAAGTACGCAAAAAACAAGCTCGTAATGTTCTTAGACAACAATACCCAGATGCTGATAATTCATTTATCGAATCTATGATTGTTGGTTATTTGAGTGATTCAACAATGTTGGGTACAGCAATAGGTGGTGATTTAACTGGTGCTATTATAGGAGACATGTTAAATTCCAATGATGATACTGATAAGTACAGCGGTGGTGATTTAAGTGAACATAACGAAGAAAACTTTTCATAATAAATGAATATAACATTCATAAGCGATACGCACAATCAACATAATCTTATCCCCAAAGACTATTTGTCTGGTGGGGATATGATTATTCATGCTGGTGACATGACATCAAGAGGTGGTGAACATGAAATCGTAGCATTTTTAAATTGGTATAACGAATTACCATATACATATAAAATACTGATAGCTGGTAATCATGATTTCTTTTTTGAAAGACCAGATAAAAAGATGATAACAAAACTATTATCCAAATACCCAAACATTACTTATCTAAATGATAGTGGTGTTGAGATTGAAGGTATAAAGATTTGGGGTAGTCCAGTGCAACCTTATTTTGGTGGTTGGGCTTTTAATAGAGTTGGTGAAGAGATAAAGAAACATTGGGATTTGATTCCAAAAGACACAAACATCATTGTAACACATGGACCAATCTTTGGTTATTTGGATATGACGTTGGAAGGTGTTAGGACTGGTTGCGAGTATCTAAGAGAAATGTTACCAACGTTCACTGATTTAAAAATACATGTGTGTGGTCACATACATGAGCATTATGGTAGACATGAGTTTGCTGATGGTCAGTTGTTTCTTAACGCTAGTGTATTAAACAGACGTTATGAGATGCAGAATAGACCAATATTTTTAGAATATGGAAATAATTCTTCGTTAGAACTTGGTTATATTAAAAAAAATTAATACATTTGTAAAAATAAATTATTATGATGAATAACAAATACAAAGGGTTGCCTAGTGTTGTTCTATTGAACTCTGAAGGTGACATACTAAAAGCATTTAAAACCGAACAAGGGTTTATGATTATGGACGAATATAAAGAAATCATTGCAACATTGAATCAAGATGAGTTGTTTGATTTTACACGTGGTAAATTAACACTTACAAACTCTAAGGATGAGTTCTTTGACTATACAACATTTTCTGGTGACATGAAACCAAATTTAAAGATGTTAGACGAGTTCATAGGAATAGATACTAATGGTTTAACTTATTAAAAATAGAATAATGAAACAAAGAAGAAAAGCAATTGAAGGAAAATTGATAGGTGAGAGCAAGACCTCGCCTGGTTATTTTAAATACCAATTCACTATCTTAGAGTTAGATGGTACTACACATGAAATACCAGCATATGGTAAAGATATGGAAGATGCATTAGAACGTCTTGTATGGGTAGAAAGAACTGAAAAGAAACCATTCAACATTATGGTTATCACAGCATTGCTAACTATTATAGTCGTACCATCAATCATTGCAGCGTTGACAAGTAATCCAGTTTGGGTATTGGGTGCATTAGGGTTGGCAATACTTTATGGTATTGTTATGGTAAGAGTTGATAAATACTTTAATAAGAAATAATATGTTTGACGGGTTAGCTACTTTACTTTTCGTAGGATTGGTATCCTTTGGTTTGTTGCTTATGGTAGGAGGGTATTTTTTGATTAATTATTTTTTTATAGAAGACACATATGAAGTATCAACACCCATAAAACCACAAATAAAATTGGTAACAGACGGAAAGACCGTTGACACCGTTTACGTATATAAATTTAATTAAGATGAAATTAAGTAATAAAGTTTCGATTTGGGTATATTTCCTTGCTATGATTGCTGGTGTTTTTAATGCGTACCTATCTTATAAAGAAGGCAACGGTGATGCTGCATTCGCATGGATGGTATCAGCTGGTTTAGCTGGTGGTGCACTGGGTGCACATTTAGAAATTAAAGAAAATAAAGAAAACTATGACAAGTAGAGATTTTGCATTCTGGTTGCAAGGCTTCTTTGAAGTTGCAAACCCAAGTACTATCGGCTCAAAAGAAACTGAATCGATTAAGAATCATTTAGCGTTAGTATTTAAACATGAAATAGACCCAAGCATGGGTGATGAAAAACATCAGCAAATATTGAATGAAATTCATACTCCTAATAAATTTGATGGTTATTTAAGACCACCTAATGAAGATGGTGTAATGCGTTGCTAATATGGATAAGGTTGAAGTTATTGGATGTGAGGGTAAGATTTTTACACCTCACATCTTTTTAGATAGATTGGATACTAACATTACTAAAGGTGATTGGGTTGTATATTACGATGTTTTATATAAGTTTGATGATTCTTTCTTTTTGAGTAGACCAATAGTTGATTATAAACAATTAATTAAAGTTAAATATGAGTGAATTTCAAGTACACAATACTGCCGAATGTTCCGATGGACCAAAGTCTGGTGGTATAGTTTTAAAAGAATTTATCATACGTTGGGATTACAACGGTGATGGAAAGATATTAGTTACATTGAATAATGAAAATGATAAACTAATACAAAGTATTGAACATGTAAAATCAAAAGCATAATGGGAATCTGGGGTTTAATTGGAATGATAAGCGGTGCATTGGTATCAATATGGGCTGCATTTAAATTTATTATTGGTCAAAGTTTTAGATTAGATGATAATCTTAGTAAGAATGTGCTGCCAATAGTACAAGGGTTAAAGTATAAGTTTGAGTTGAATAATGAAATTTCAATCAACAAAAGATACCCTAGCACATATAGTGCTTTTGCTTTCTTGGGTGGTATACCAATATACTTTACTAGAACTGAAAGGTTGTTAACTGCTGGTTGGCAATCAAAAGAATTAATTTCTGAAGTATATTATTTCAGATGGCATCGTAAAAAGATTGAGAAAGTAATCAAAGATATTGCTGTTAATAAGAAACACACAAACGTTATGGCACTTATGCCATGGGGTTCTGACAAGTTAGGTCAGATGACTAGGGAAAGTAACCCTAAAGTTTATATAGATGATAAACAATACAAGGATATTGAAAAGGATATTGAAGGTATCTTGGAAAGAAAGTCTGGTAAAACAAGTGCTTTATTACACGGAAAACCTGGTACTGGTAAGACAAGACTAATAAAATATCTGTCTTTGAAGTATGATTTACCTATATATTCAATATTTTTGAATCCAGAGTACAATAACTTTGATATTTTAAGTATGTTTGCTGATGTACCAGAGAGATGTATTGTATTATTTGAAGATTTTGATAACTATTTTAACAAAAGAGAATGCATAATGAAACATAATGAAGTTAAATTTACGTTCGATGTGTTACTTTCTGTGTTGGATGGCGTTTATAATGAATACAACCAAGTGTTTTTCGCTATGACATGCAACGATATTGAAAAAATAGATGATTCTTTGAAAGATAGACCATCAAGATTCAAGTTTGTAAGAGAAATTACTGGCCCATCATACGCAAAACGATTAGAAATATTAGATGGGGATATAGAATTAGCCGAATTAACTGAAGGTTTAACTACTGATAAGGTATTCTTCGCTAAATCAATGTCTGGTTTATATAAAAATACTGAAATATTAGATAAAATAAAGGTATGAAGATATTGAAAATAGAAGACCACAACTATAAAATCATCTATATAAACAATAATGAAGTTTATAATGTGTATAGAAGATTAAGCAGCACTGGATGGGAAAAGTTTTCAGTTAATAGAAACAAATGGTACGCTGTTGAAGATAAAACAGATGTACAAGAATTAGAAAAAGCATATGAAAATAGTAGCATTGGGTGATACCCACGGAAGAGATAAATGGAAAGATATTGTAGCGAAAGAACTAGAATCTAGTGATAGGATAGTTTTTATTGGTGATTACTTTGATACACATGATGACGTTACACCAGAACAACAATTATCTAACTTCAATGAGATAATTGAATTCAAGAAAGCAAACATAGATAAGGTTATCCTTTTAATAGGTAACCATGACTTCCATTATTTAAGTGGCATTAACGAAAGTTATTCTGGTTTTCAGTATGGTTGGTCTAAACAATTTAATGAAGTTTTAGAGTCTGCATTAGCTGACGGGTTGATGCAGATGTGTTATGTATATGATAAGTATGTATTCACGCATGCTGGTGTTACCAACACATGGTGTGTAACTTATAGTGTAAACAGATTACCTAACAAGATAGAAGATTCCATCAACAATTTGTTTAAAACTAATAAGTATGCGTTTTATTTCCAAATGGGTGAGAACTATAGTCAAAGTGGTAATGATGTAACGCAGTCACCTATATGGGTAAGAATTCCATCATTGTTCAGAGATGGAGTGGATGACTTTACGTTTGTAGTTGGTCATAGCACACTTAAAGAGCTGACTATCACTGATAGATTAATTGGTATTGACACATTGGGTGTGACTGGAGAATACTTAGTTATTAACAACGAAAAAATTACGGCAGAAATGCCGTAAAAAATTTGTTTTAATCATTTTAATCTATTACATTTGCACTATGGAAGAAAAAGATGAGATAGAATTATTACTAAAAACACAATCGTTAGATATTGAAACCTTACGTAGGTTAAAATGTAGGTGTTTAAGTTTACGTGAATATGAATTAGCAGCAAAAATAATATTTGAGGAACGAAGGCTAAATGTTAGTAGATTAGAGAAGTTAGGACTAAATATAAAATCAAATGAAAACGATAGTAAAAAATAAGCGTGGGTACTATGAGTACACCATATTGGAGAAGTATGTTGCTGGAATCAAATTACAAGGTTCAGAAGTTAAATCTATTCGTTCTGGAAAGGTATCGATAGTTGAAGCATATTGTTTTATTGCCAACGATGAAATCTTTATCAAAGGTATGCACATCGCAGAACACAAAGAGGGTGGTAAACATAACAACCACATACCAATTAGGGATAGAAAACTCCTTATGAATAAGAAAGAAATTGTTAAATTAAAACAACAAATTTCACAAAAAGGCTTGACTATTGTACCGTTAGAGGTTATATTAACTAATATTGGATTCATAAAGTTAGAGTTAGGTTTAGCCAAAGGTAAAAACTTACATGACAAAAGGGAGACAATAAAAGAAAAGGATTTAAAAAGAGAATTAGAACGTAATTTATAAAAGTAAACTAAAAATAGAGAGTATGAAACAAATTAAAATCGTAACAACAATTGCTAACATTGATGAAAATTCACTTAAATTTTATTTAAGAGATATCTATCAAGCAAAACCATTCACAGTTGAAGAAGAATATGAATGTGCGTTAAGAGCACATAATGGTGATGAAAACGCTAGAGCTGAATTAATTTACCGAAACCTAAGATTTGTTGTTACAGTTGCTAAACAATATTTAACTACAAATTTACATCTTGCTGATTTAATAAATGAGGGTAACATTGGATTGATATTGGCTGCCGATAGATTCCAACCAGAAAGAAATCTAAAGTTTATCTCTTATGCTGTTTGGTGGGTTAGAAAACTTATCGTTGAGTATATTGGTAAGAACGGTAAAATGATTAGATTACCATTCAACAAAGTTCAATCAATGATTAAACTTAATAAAGTTTTATCTGAATTAGAACAAAAGAATGGTTACCATGTTAACGAATATGAAGCAGCAATCGAAACTAATGATGAATCATTTAAATTGTTAGGTGAAATCAATTCAGTTAGAATGTTATCAATGGATAATCCATTGAGTGATGATGGTGATGGTTTAACGTTACATGAACTAATTAATGACCCAACAGCACAAACAACAGATTATTTAACAGTTAACTCTGATTTTAAAAGAGAAGTTAGAGAAAGTTTAAATATACTTAAACCTAATGAGAAAATAATAATTGAAGCTTTATTTGGTTTAGATGGTGGTGAACCTAAAACCTTAAAAGAGGTTAGTGAAATTGTTTTATTAACAAGAGAAAGAGTTAGACAAATCAAAGAGAAATGTTTAATAAAACTCAGAGATAACAAAAAAATAATGGCAGCATATACTGATATTTAATGAAACAAATTGTTTTAAAATACTTAAATGAAAATTATCTTATGACCCTTTCAACTTATGTTTCTTATAAGTTGAAGGACAAACATAAGAACGAAGATGTTTCATTAAAAGAGGTTTTAATTCAAATAGAAACCATTTTCGCATTAAATGAAGAAGAGCAGCGAATAATATTTGATGAATGGGCTGATTCAAAATCAGTTGAGTTAAATAACATCATTGTTGAAATTCAAGAAAAAATATACAGATTAACTGGTAAAGAAATATCTATTAACCCATCAGAAATGAATGGGTTAATAGATACACCAGATAATTTGGATAATTTCATTAGAAATTATATAGTTTTATAGTTTTTGTAATATTTATAATAAAAAGAACTATGAACAAGGAAGATATAAAAAAAATACTTAGAGAATCTATTTTTAGTTTAGGTGAAGCTGAAGAGCAATCACAAGGTGGTGATGATAAAGAAGTAGGACCTAAGAAAAAGAAAAAATTGGATGCTCAAGCTGTTGAGATTAAAAACAATGTCGGTCCAGGCAAGCCACTAAAATACACTCAAGTGTTAAGAGCTGCAAAGATTATAAAACCTGGTGATAGTGAAACTGATGTTGATACAAAGGTTAGTTTATACAGAAAAAAAATATTAAATAAGAGTGAAAAAATTGAAGGTAGTAAAGTAACTAGAAGTTTAAATCCTAAAGAAGCTGATAGTATTTACAAGGTAATTAAAAACCCAACTGCATTTAAAACTGCTGGTTAATTATTAACCAGCAGTTTTTTTGTAAAAAAAATTAAAAAATATTTGTTTTATTCTAGGTTTATCCATACATTTGTCATATAAATATTAAAACTAAAAGATATGGCAACTGAAATCAAGAAAATAGCAGAATTAGATTTTTCATCAACAATAACATTAGGTGTTATTGATAGAGATGAAGTCCTAAAAGAAATCTTTACAGATGAAATCAAATTACCTTTCTCAGTTTTATATAAACTATCAGAAGAAGGTCAGTTAAATGAACGCACACTTGAATTACTAACTGAAATCTTTGAAGGGTTAATCCTAACCAAAAAAGATTTGATTGACAAATACCTTAGAATCGCTAAAGCCAGCGACATAAATATTAGTTACCATAGAGAAGTCGAAATAGAGGTCGAAGAACCTAATTTAGAGGAAGAGGAAGAAGATAAAGTGGTTGTACCAACCATTGAGTCGCCAAAGCCAAAAAAGTCCGTTAAAAAGGAGAAAACTGGTAAAGAATTACCAAAGTGGTATGGTAAAGACAAAATCAACAAAGACATAGAAAGACAAGGTGGTAAACCAACCTCAGTGCAACGTGCAATGCTTAAATTAAACGATTTAAAGAACCTTTATTTTAATTTGAATACAAGGGGTATCAAAGATATGTTAGCTGATTCTAATACGTTATCTGATGAAGATTGTCGTAAGATTGCTGCTGCTGTCACTACATTTGAAAGACAAATGGAAGATATTTTAAAAAATAAAAAATAATTTCATTGAAAGTTTGTATAATTAAAATATTATTTATACATTTGTAATATAAATTTAAAAACCAGGAATTATGTCAAATTCATTAAAAACACCAAAAGAGATGACGAGTGATATTTTATCATCGTTAAGAGACGAAAACAACCCATTAGCTATATTGATTGAGAGCTATTTGGAGAAATGCATCAAAGACCACGTTAGAGCTGCTAAAAACGAGTTAAAAGTTGGTATTTTACCTTTAATTGAAAACGAAAATGGTGAGTCTGTTATTTACGATGTTAAAACATTAAGTGAATTACTTGATTAAAAAATTTGTTTTTGTCAAAAAAAATCCGTACCTTTATTAAAAATTAATTATAATGGATAAAATAAATAAAAAATTATTTGATTTAAATCAAGTTTATATGAAATTTTCACATGGTGAAATTTGGAATAACTTAATCAAATTAAGAAACACTAGATTAGCATTTAATGAAATAATTAATGAAACTAATGATATTTTAGAGAAAAAAATATTAAAAGAACAATTAATTTATGTTATTAAAAACATAAGAACATTTGAAGATGCATTACTTTGTCATGAAACAAAGTTTACTGAAAAAAGAACATCGTTAGGTGAATTAGGAATATTCATATTAAATTAAATCAATCATGAAAGGAATAAATTTTGTGCTACTTAATATATTAGCATTTACTGGTGGAATTATTGTTTCATCTATTTTAATAACTAAATCAAATAGTTGGGTGTATACATCACCTATATTTTTAACAGCGTTAATTATTTTAATTATTAATTTAATTAAAACCAAACGTAGTGTTGCTAAAATAAACAACATAGAAAAAGTGAGAATTGAATATAATCAAAATGATGGTAATTTTCATTTCAATGATATAACTAATATTAAATTAGGTGTTGGTTATAAATTAGTATGTCCAAATGTTAACTTAGATAAAGCAATTGAGTTTACTCATCATTTATCAAATAAGTTTGACGCATTCAACAGTGGTAATAAGCCTTACCCAACATATTCAACAGTTTTAAAAGAATTTAATGATTTTGTTAGAAAATAATAGTTTATTAAAATTATCATTTAGTTAATTATTAACTTAAAAACAAAAATAATTTAATATTTATATATAAAAGAAACTATGAGCGAAGATATAAGAAAAATGATTGATAAAGTTAAGAACTTTAAACAATTTGTAAATGAAAATTTAGAATTAACAAAATTCATAAATCTAAGTGAAAATGACATTGAAACCATGATTGATAAACATACAGAATTAGATGAATATCAATTTGATAATTCTAAAAATGCATTATTAAATTTACAAAAAGTTTTAAAAACAAATACTAATCTTAAATTATATAGAGTTTTATCTGTAGCAAATATAGATGATATTAATACTAATGAACTTGGTAATCACTACACATTATCGTTGGATAATTTAGATGATGTCACTTTATTTGATATAGGTATTAATAAAGATGATAAATTATATTCTGTAGAAATAACTTCACCAATTAATAATATTGATGTTGAAGAAACTATAGATGCTAATATAAATTATCCTTTTGAACAAGAAATTTTTTTAAAAAGTTATGATAATATTAAAATAATAACTGTATCACCATTTAAAAATGTTTAAAAGTTAATGAATAATTTATTTTAGATAAAATTGAAATTTGTCCATTTTAAATTAGGAATATCTAAATAAGATTCTTACATTTGTCAAATCTAATTAAAACTTTATATCATGTCAAGAAAGAAAAAAACATTTGATGTATTAGCATTTAAAGAATACGTCAACATTCAACTAGCAAGAACTGATGAACATGCAACAGAAGACTTTAAATGTGGTTTGTCTGTCGCTTTGGGAGAAGTGTTGCATCGTACTGGTAACTATAATGGGTTTACCCATTTGTATTGGAACGAAATTGGTTGGCAAGAGTGGAGAACTATTGGTAAAGAAACCGAAGTTTGGGAAGAAAAGAAATTGTTTATCTACGGAACACCAGACAGCAAATATAAAGGAAGTAGATACGCTTTAAGATATTATTAATGATAATAGGGGACGCTGAAAACCTAGACAGAGTAGGCAAATAATAAAAGTTAAATAAAAAAAAAAGAAAAAAATGAGAAAAGTTTTAGGATTAGTAATGTTAGTAGTTGTATTAGCATCATGTTCAAGAGTGGAACCAAATTATGAAGGTATCCTTATGGAAAATTATGGTAGAAATGGAAAGTCTGATTTCCATATTGTTACTGGTAAACAATGGACAATGGCTCCAGGTACGCAATTGTATCAAGTGCCTATGTTTGAGGCAAGTGGTGATGCAGAAGCTGTTAATATTAGTGCTTTGGATGCTGGTCAGTTCTCTGTAGACCCAGTTTATCAATACCAACCATTACGAGGAAAAGGTATTGACATCGTGTTCAACTATAAACACTTGGGTGTTGATGAACCAGAAGTTATGTTGAATAATGTTGAAGCAAGTATTTTAAATCGATTAGTAGTTAATGCATATAGAGAAGAAGCACGTAATTATACTACTGATAGTCTTATGACAAACTTGAATAAATTTGAAGCTCAAGTACAAGCAAGACTTAAACGTGAGTTTGCTGAGAAATATTTTGATTTGAATGAAGTTACATCTGGGTTAACACCTCCAGAGTCTATGAGAAAAGCTATCGAAACTCGTAACAACGCAATTCAAGAAGCTAACACAGTTCAGAATGAGTTAAGAGTATCTAAGATGAAGTTAGAGAAAGCAAAGATTGACGCTGAAGCAAACAAAATACGTTCAGTTGGTTTGACTAAGGAAGTGTTAACTAAACAATGGATTGAAGCAGTTCGTTATTCTAAGAACAAAGTTATTATCACTGATGGTAAAACACCAATGATTTATAATAACTAATGAGAAATACCATAACAAAAATGCTAGGATTTATACTTATGAACCTAGCATTTGTTTGGATTCATAGAGTATGTTTCCAATTCGAACCAATCATGGCTTTAATAAGTGTATTAATACACATATTAATATTAATTTATTTCCCTTACAAAGGATTAAAACCAAAAGAGGATTAATTTCCTCTTTTTTTTTTTACAAAAAGTTTGCATAATTAAAAAACATTAACTACATTTGTATTATAAATAAAAATAATAGTTATGGAAACAACATTTAACAACAGAGTATTGAATAATGACATTAGAGAACTTATGTCTAATTTAGAGAATTTTGAATTCTCAGTAGGTAAAGTTAGCGGCAACTCAATTGAAGTATACGATAAAAGTAATCAATCACAAGGTAGTTATGTTTATAATAAAAACATTAAACACAGAGATGAAGATTATAATACTTTATTAGAAGTTATCGAAAATAATTTGGTTAATTAAAAAATTTTACATACATTTGTACTATGAATATATTTGTTTTAGATACCGACCCAAGAACATGTGCTGTTTATCACAATGACAAGCACGTTGTTAAAATGATACTTGAGACAGCACAGTTATTATGTGGTGTACATCATGCGACTGATAGTCAATATGACATACCATACAAGTTATCACATAAAAATCATCCATGTGCTATTTGGGCTCGTGAGTGTTATGAGAATTACATTTGGTTATGTGATTTAGGTTTAGAATTGTGTGCTGAATACACATATCGTTATGGTAAACGTCACAAATCAGAAGACATCATTGAATGGTGCTTGCTGCATAAACCAAACATACCAGAGAAAGGTGATATTACACCATTTGCATTGGCAATGCCAGACGAATGCAAGGTAGGTGATGCAGTTGCATCATACAGAGCATACTATATGGTAGAGAAACGTGGGTTTGCTGTATGGAAGAATAGAGAAGTACCACAATGGTTTAATTAAAAATAGAATAATGAATGATATATTTTACGTTATTTTTATTGCATTGTTCACATTATTGGGTGCTTGGTATGCACCTAAAATGACATTGGCAATGTATTTGTTTGGTATTGGTTTAACTCCAATAGCTATTGTTGTTATGATTATGAGTCTTATGACTGAAATAACAATAAAATTTGATAAAAAAGATTTGGATAATCTAAATTAATTTTATACCTTTGTATTATAAATTTTAAAACTAAAAAAAATGGAAGCGAAAATTTTTAAATTCGAAAAAGAAAAGAATAATAAATGGTACATTGTGTTACCAGAATGGCAAGGCGACAAAGAAGAACTAGAAATGGTTGCTGGTGCTGACAAATTGTTAGATATCTTATCTAACAAAACAAACGAAGTTGATGTTAAGTTTGGTGCAGAACCATTTGATGGTTGCAACACATTAACGCATGATAGCAACGGTAACTATTTGAACGATGCTGAACATGGACCTAACAAGGTTTGGTTATGCCACGTTACTAAGTTCGTTTTTGGTGATTACCCAGATAACATTTATTACTCTAAAAACTAAAATTATGAAAAAATATCTAATTAGTTCGTTTGTTTGGTACCTTATTTTATCTTTTGGTATGTTTGTAATCTGGTTGTTAACTGGTATAACTGGTCTTATTTTAATCAGAGTTATTGTGTCATTGATACTAGGTTATTTTAAACCAATACAAAATTTAAATTTACCTTTTAAATAAAATGGAAAAATATAGAATTATATCAGAGAATCCTAGTGATGTAACAAAAACTGAATGGTTCATTCAACGCAAAAAGTTTTGGGGTTGGAGAACTATTGAAGTAAATGAAAACAATAGGTCAACAGAATTATCTTTTGGTTCATTGGGTGAAGCTGAATTCTATATGTATAAAAATTATTTCAGAGATGGGTGGGTTTATCAACCAACACCTAACGAATATCGGTATGAACGTAACACTTATTATGGTTATTAATTATGAAGACATTAAACGTAAACGGTAGAGAATTTCAATATGAAGTTGAAACTTATATGGGGGAGTTTGGTACTTTCGAAGAAACTGTATTTTATGAGGGTTTTAAAACTTATAGTAGAAAGAGATATTTTTTATTTGGTGATATGATAACCATATCAAAACCAATATGGGTTTTTACTATCCATTGTAATATTGAAAGTGAAGGATATACTAAATCTGAAATCAAAGAAAAAATAGATAGACAGATACAATTGTTGGAACGTAAAAAACAAATAGAAAATGGAGAAATCATTTAACTTTGAAACACTGGAAGAACGTTATTTAAAACAAATGGCTAACTCCATTACAGTTTCAGTGGAAGACTTAACAGACAACGAAAGAACTCTTATAAGAGAATCTTTTGATTTGTTTGAAGCAAAATTGGAAGAGATTAAAACGCTGCAAGATGATGTTAAACGTTTGTCAATTGATTTAGCTAACATCAAAGTGATGCATGAGGATGCTTATAAACCTAGACATAAAGATGATTATGATGATAGTACATTTGATTCACACGACTTAGATTATAAATAATATGGAAAATTTTAAAGAAGAAAATTTTTTTGAAAGAATATCTAATTCATTTAAAAAGAAATTAGTATTAAAAATAGGTCAATTAGGTGTTTATCACGATAAGTTAGCGTTTTACACTGAGAACGATGGGTCTGATGTCATTAAGCATAATATTTATGTAAAGATAAAGATTGTGGAGGTATACGACCAACTGGTTGAAATTGAAGTATTGGATTTTACTATATCAGATTCAGCTAGTCAAGACATAATAAACTTAGTTAAAAACAACATGCCTAAATATGTTAATCCAAGAATAGTTAGGTGGCAAAAATTAGATTAATATGGTAGCAATTGGCATTATAACATTGATTGGTTTCTCATTGGTAGCATGGTGGATTATTGATGGTGAACGTAAACTTAGAAAAAATGATTAACTGGGAACATTATGAATTCAATGATGAACAAGAAGTTCAGATTATTGATGGAGATAAAACTTTTACATTGAAAGTTAAACTAATCGAATATGAATGGTCGCTGCACAGAGAACCTTATCTTGCAGACTTAAAGGTTATTGATACTACCAATGAAGAAGAATATCCATTAGAAAGCATAATGCGTTTGCCAATAGAAACAAAAGATTATGTTAATTTCTTATTGTTTGCACCAACTGATAAAGCACCTGGACGTGAGTTAAAAAGAAAAGGTAACATTACATTGTTAAACTTATGATTAAACAAGAAGCAACTTACTATGATAACTATAACATTAAAACATCTTCAGAATATAATGAAGGTGTTTTAGTTGCTTATGCAAAATACAACGAGAAAGGTAATGTAATCTTAAATAATGTTATTGATGAATACGAAGAAAGATTTGAGTATGATAAGAAAAATAGATTGGTAAGATGGTCTTGTATTTATTCTACAAAAGAAAATTCATGGAAAACATTTTCTTATTCAAAAGATAAAATGACAATTCTACATAGAAGGATAGGAAACCCACCAGTTATACATAAAATGGTATTTGGACCAGAAGAAAACGGTATGCGAGATATGATTTCTGAAAAATTTCTATAATTTTATTTGGTGGATTAAAAAAGAATTTGTACATTTGTTAAAAATAAAACAATATGAAAAAGGTTTCAATTAAAACTGGTATGTTAGCCACAGATTTAGGTTATCGTGACTCTAATGATATGTGGTTGTTTAAAACAGAAAAGGGTAGTTTGTATGGTACTAACACTAGAGGTGGTATCAGTGGCAAAGAAAAGACATTCAAACAACCTACTCAAACTGAATTACAATCATGGTTAAGAAAGAAAGGTATCGATGTATATGCTATCCCAACAACTTATGAAGGTGATAAGACATATGCAGCAGTGTTGCATACTGGAGATAAAATGGAGTATGTTAAGACTGGTGTTAAATCATATGAAAAAGCAATTGAGTTAGGTTTGAAGGACGCATTACTAATCTTAAAACAAAAGAAAAATGGATAATAGTAGAAGAATAGTATTTGTTGTGATTTTTATAGTGGCAGTACTCACGTTACTTGGTATTGTTAGTAAATCACATAGACAGAATAATATTGTAATCAGAACAGCAACACAAGAATTTATTGTTAATGATTATTATCAAGATGAAAATTGTATTGAGTTTAATTATGATGGTGAATTGAGAACCATTTGTGGTGACTACGAAATAATAGAATGAGTAGGTGTGATGAATGGAATGGGACATATGGTCACATTGCTAATTACCTTATAGACAAAAAAGGTATGCCAGATAGAAAAGCATTTGCTGCCGCTAAAACATTGGTGTATAAATACACTGATTCAGTTAAGTTCAAAGGTTCTTTCAGCGACAGAGTTATGTATGTCAGAAAGAATTATAGTAGTTTTATGAATTATTTAAATAATAATTTGGTTGTTTAAATTATTATTAGTACATTTGTTTTATGAAAAGATTTATAATTTTATTGTTTTTAATTTCAACGAATTTTTCTTTTACTCAAGTATCAAAAGGAAAAATAATTGACAGCGTATATTCTTATGTTAAAATAACAAAGATTGATGAAGGTAAGTATACTAAAATCGAAGGTATAGGAAAATACAAAGACAAAGATATCACAGTTTACAATAATTGGTATGAACCACTTTGGCCAATATACAGTTTAAGTGTAGGAATATATATTTATCGTAAGATTTATATTGTAAAAGAAACAAAAAATGGTAAAACGATAAAATTTGGAAGAACTAATTATATTGATTTTATAGTTCCAGCAGAATAATTAAAAATAAATTTTATGAAGTTAACATTATTAATGATATTACTATCATTCACATTATTTGGTCAAGATTCTATTGAAGTTGTAGAAAGAACTTATTTAGATAAAAACACATTAACTTTTAGTGATTTTAAAGGTTGTGACTCTAATCAAACAATTAGAGTTGTTTATGATTATGATATATCAACTGCTGTTTCTTCTATTTTATCTGAAAGATATAAAAAATTTGAAGTCTTTCATGAAGATATCGTTGAAGGTAACTATTATTTTATTAAACGAGCAGCAATTGATTCTAATAAAAATGTTTTAGCTATAAACATATTCTCAAATGGTCTTGAAGATTTTATTCAATACGTTATATGTAATGTTGAAAGCGATAATGAAATCATGACTGATTTGCTAAGACGCAGAACAAAAAAGATTTATGTTAATTACTTTCAAGTGATATCGAAAAACAATGAGCAAAGTGAGTTTGTTGCTGTTACTATTGAAAGAAGAATGTCAATAGAAAAGTATTTACTGTTTAATAAAAAAGAATGAATATGATATTAGTTTGGACACTTAGAATTATAACTTTTATATTAGGTATAGTACCTCTTATATTAGCAATACCAGCTGGATTGTTATATGTAATCTCAGAAGGTTTAGAGGATTATCTTTACTTTAAGGAGATTAAAGATAAAGATAGATTTCAAAAAGAAATGTTAGATAACATAAAAGAAAAATCAAAAAACCTATGAAGTGGTTAATTGTGTTTTTATTATTGGTTAGTTTTAAAAGTGTTGGTCAGACTTATAATTTGAGCAACACTTTAGGTTTTAACTATACCGATAATCAAGTTAAAGCTTATTCTGGTTCTTTCATTTCATCTAATGGTTATGAAAAAAAATGGTTTTCTATTAATAATTCATTGAATGAAAACATTACATACGTAGGTAAAATAACACAACATGAATTTGCTAATAAACTAACGTTGGCTTTATCACAAGGAAAACATAGTGCGTTCATTAACTATCAGACAAACTATTCGTTGACCAGAAATTTAAACATGGATAACTTATTAGGGATTGGTTATGGCAGACGTGATTCTATTGGTTCATTTAAAATAAGATATTCATATGGTGTGTTGTATCAAAAGATAAACAATACTGGTGCAACATATCTTAGACATTCAGTTAGGTTGAAGTTAAATCACACTATAAATAAGTTTACACTATCTTCTGAATACTACTACCAACCATATATTATGAATATTAGAAACACAACACTATATGGTACTACTACTATTAGTTACAAACTTAAATACATTTCAATTAGTATTGTTGACGTATTGAATGTTTTTACCATATCTAATATTAAAACAATTCACTCCTTATCCATAGGTTTAAGTTATCAAACAAATTTTACAAAATAGCGTTATGATTAAACAAGAATGTACTTTTTATCCAGAAACTTATAACATAAAAAGTTATAAAGAGTTTAATGATGATAATCTTATTGTTCATACGGAATACGATGAAGATAACAATAAGGTTTACATGGAATTTAACTACCCAGATAAACCAACTGAATGGATGAGAAGAAAATTTAAAGAAGGTACTAAAAACGAAAATGGTGAAATAGTATTTTATGAGGATAATAAAGGTATATTCAAACATGTCTATTATGAAAAAGATGTTAGAATATCTGTTAAAAATGGTTTTGATACTATCAATAGACTTAATTACACTAAGAGAATTGAAACCGTAGATGTAAGTATCAATGGCGAAGATTTAAATATTAAATTTCAAGCAATACTTGAAATAGATAAAGATTATTTATTTTATACTAATAGATATGAGCACCACTCTACTTATATGTCAATAGAGTACAATAGTGGTTATTTTGAAGAAATATATTATAAAGACTTACATAATAATAAAACAATAATACATTCTGATTTATTATATGACTTATTTAATTATAAATGGATATTGGATAAGTATAGAATTGTTCTGCATTCTAACAATTATAGAAAAGATAATTATTTTTCTAGAGAAAATAACCGATTGTACTTGTATTAATTACTATTATTTTGTACATTTGTAGAAACAATTAAAAATATGGAATCATTTAACCAATACATGAAAGACTTTTTACTTATGCAGCAAAAAGCAATGGGGTTTATGTATGAAAATACACCAACTCCAGTATCGATTACAAAAGATTTTGATAAATTCGTTAAAAACAGCATAGAGTTTCATCTTGCTGCACAAGATTATCACAAATCAATAGTTAAAATGTTAGAATCTATGAAAAATATATCTGACATTTACAAAATAAAACCTTAATACTTAGTATCATGTTAGAAATATTACTTATGGATGATGAACTCACTAGCAGAATAGCTAGGCTCATCATACACGCAGAAGCAAATCCGTTTGATTTTGACACAATGAAACATGCGTCTGAAAACAGATTACCTATTATACCAGAAGGTTGTGATGATTTTGAAATATTATTACCATTAGATATTAGAGTTGTCTATACAGTGGAAGAACATCCAAAAGGTGTTTGTAAACACATATCTATATCACAAGATATGGACAGCCCAAGTAATGGTAATTTGTTAGTTATTTTAAATCATTTTGGGTTTAATACTAATTTAAAAGATAGCAAAGCTTATGCTTACATTGAAAACTGTATTGTTAATGGTGTGAAGTGTAAAGCAGTTAATGTAATTGAAAACTTATATTAATATGGATGATATATTAAAAGAAATTTATAATTTTTCTAGTCAAAAATGTATTAATAATACGTTATTCGATTATGGTATTGTTGGGAGTGAAGGGTATGGCGAAACTGGGTATAAATCTTTTAATATAATCATTGATAACTATAAAGAATATTTTAATGAAGATACCGTTTTTTATGATTTAGGTTCTGGTTTGGGGAAATTAGTTTTCCATGTAGGAATCATGTGCAATGCTAAAAAATCATGCGGCATTGAATATAGTGAAAGACGATATCAACATTCAATTAATACTTTAAACCAATATAAGTTTGATAATATAAGTTTTATTAATGACAATTTTATAAACGTTGATATATCTGATGCGACAGTAATTTATTTAGATAACACTTTGTTTCCAACACATATTGATGAACAAATTTATAATAAAATACCTAAAGATTGTATTGTATTTTCAAGAAAAATGTTTAAGCAATCAAAATTAAATGGTGAATTAATCAGAAAAAGAATAGCAGCAATTACTGAATATTGTACTATTGATGTTTACACAATGATAAAAAAATAATATGAAACAACCTTGTAAATTTGACCATAATGGTGAATGTTTAATTTGTGATAATTGGATTAGTGATTGTGCCTATATTCGTATGCTGAATAAAGATTACAAATACGAAACAAAAGAAGAATTAGAAGAAATGTTTAAAGATGAATTAGATGAAGAGAGTTTATGAATATTTCAGTACTTATAAAACTGAAGACACTTTAAAAAGACATGGCAGAGTAACACAACTTGATATTGATTTTATAGATAGTTTAGAATTAATTGACTTACACTACGATGGAGAAAAATATACTTGGAAAGATGAAGCAACAAACATATATAGTACGACTATAATTGTTTGCACCGAAGATGAGTTAAATAGAATAAAACAAATTGATTTTAACTTACATCATGATGCAGAAGGATATTCAAAAGTATCTGAAGTTACTGAAGAAGTATTGATGGGAATATATAATTACGATAAGTTTGGTTTTGCCAGAGAAAACGTAATGATTATGCTGCATGGTTGGAGAAAGATTTATCTAGAAGAAGATGATGTGTTGGATAAAATAAGCAGATATGGTGCTGACTCATTAACACAACAAGAAAAAGATTTTTTGGAAACTGGTGTATTAAATAATCCTTTTTTATACGAAATTATTGAAGATGATTTGGAAGATTAAAATATTCTTCTTACATTTGTAATATAAATTTAAAAACTATGGGAATAATAATTTTTGCAGCATTGATAATAACAATAGTTAATATCTTTAATACTAAAGAACTAACAGATGTTTTAAGTGAAACTATGTTTGATAATAAAACATTTTATAGAATATGTCTTATACCTCCAATCGGTCTTATCACATATTGTATATTTATTATACTAATACTTATAGTGTCTTTAGTAGAAACCATTATAAATATTTGGAAGTAATATGAAACATAAAATATATGGTATAATAGGTGACATCCTAATTATAACTGGCGGCATCATGATTGGTATCGGACTTATTTCTGTGATAATGCTTTGGAAGATTAAATAAAACTGTATGAAACTACTAAAAGACAATAACGAATATAGTCTTATCAATATTGATAGATTTTTAGTTGCAACCACAGATAAAACTATATTAAAAACATCACCAGAGAAGTACAAACTTTCCAAAACTCAATGCGATGAAATCTTTGAGTTTGTTGATATTGAAAAACTAGGTGAAGAACTGGCATGGAAAATATCAAACAAAACCAATCATGGGTTATCAAGGTTTAATATAATTAGGTCGTCATTTATCAATGGCTACCATAATTGTCAAGAAGTGCAAGGGTTTAAATTTAAAGCCTCTGACATGATTGAATTTGCTGCTTGGATGAACAAGTTAACTCCAGCTCAAAAAGTCTCTGTATGGTCAAAAAATGGTGAGCATAAAGGGTTGTTCACAATGGATGAAGAACAACTATTTGAAAAATGGTTGCATGAAAAAAGCAAACGTGCAGGTATGCCTTTTATTGAAGTGAACTGTGCAGCTATTCCCTCGGAATTAATCGATAGTGAGATGTTTGGTCATGAAAAAGGCTCTTTCACTTCAGCAGTCAAACAACGAATTGGAAAATTTGAATTGGCAGATGGTGGCACCCTTTTCCTCGATGAAATAGGAGATATGAGTTTGGATGCTCA
>Ga0208856_1000181_pt1 | contig 27071 bp, 13 predicted proteins | sample LakMenEpi13Jul12_FD_150690 | JGI IMG/M metagenome (GOLD analysis project Ga0208856, IMG submission 150690) | Freshwater microbial communities from Lake Mendota, WI - 13JUL2012 deep hole epilimnion (SPAdes) | ecosystem: Environmental > Aquatic > Freshwater > Lentic | place: Lake Mendota, Madison...
CTTTTCAGGCGGCCGTTTTCTGACTGGATTTCGTTTGGCCCGCTCGTGCGGCGAATGGTGGCGACCTGCGCGAGCGGGATGCTTTTTCCCGCGGGCGTGCTGATGAGCAACGAGCCGAGTCGCTCGATGTCGTCGCGCTCCTCGCGGGCGAGACGGACCTGAATCGGCACGCGCACGCGGCCCTCGATGGTCGTGGCGACCTTGCGTCCGCCGAGCCCGGCCTCGATCACGGCGAAGAGCTGCTCGGCGCGGAGGCCGAAGCGTCCGGCGGCCTCGCGGTCTATTTCGATTTCGAGATACGGCTTGCCCTGCACGCGCAGCGGCGAGACGCCGGCCGCGCCGGGGACTTCGCGGATGGCGCGCTCGACCTCGAACGTGATGCGCTGGAGCGTGTCGAGATTGTCGCCGAGAATTTTCACACCGAGCTGCGCGCGGATGCCGGTCGCGAGCATGAGGCGGCGGTTTTCGATGGGCTGCAAAAATGCGCCGGGTACGTAGCCGGGCACCTGCGCGAGTTTCTCGGTGAGCTCGGTCTGCAGCTTTTGAAGCGTCATGCCTTTGCGCCACTGGTCCTGCGGCTTCAGCATGATGGTCGTCTCGACCATCTCGACCGGCGCGGGATCGGTGGCGGTGTCGGCGCGGCCCAATTTCCCTCCGACGCTGAGAACCTCGGGCGTGCTGGCGATCACGCGATCCTGCCACGCGAGCACGCGCTTCACCTCGGTGAGGCTCGTGGTCGGAATGAACACGGGCATGAAGAGCAGGCTTCCTTCATTGAGCGGCGGCATGAATTCGCCACCGATGCCGGCGAACGCATTCTGCACGCGCGGAAATGCGTCGAGCTTCGCGAGCACCGCGCGCGGCAGGCCGACTGCGAGCGCGAGCGCGGAGACGAGCAGCAGCACGGCGAGGGCGAGCACGGTCTTGCGGCGGCGCAGCGCCCAGTCGAGCACGGGATCGTAAATGCGGAGCAGCGCACGCATCACCCAGTTGTCCTCCTCGCGATGGAACGGGCCGCGCACGAGCAGCGCGCAGAGCACGGGCACGATGGTCACCGCGAGGATCGTGGAGCCGATCATCGCGAAGGTCTTTGTGAACGCGAGCGGGTGGAAAAGTTTCCCCTCCTGCCCCGTGAGCGCGAACACCGGGACAAACGCGAGGATGATGATCGCCATCGCGAAGAAGATCGGGCGGCCGACTTGCTGCGCGGCCTTGAGCGTCACTTGCCAAGTCTCGGCAGCGGTGAGGCGATAGTGCTCAGTGCTCAGTGCGTCAGTGCTCAGTTTTTTCCCATCAGCACCACTTGCTCCGTCTGAGCACTGGGCACTGAGCACTGAGCACTTCTTCTCCTCCTCCGCCTTCTCACAATGCCGGATCACATTCTCCGTGATCACGATCGCCGCGTCCACGAGCACGCCGATGGCGATGGCGATGCCGGCGAGCGACATGATGTTTGACGTGATGCCGAAGTGCCGCATGAGCACGAACGAGATCAGGATCGAGACCGGCAGCGGGAACGTGACGATGAGCACGCTGCGGAAATGAAACAGAAAGATGATGTGCGCGAGCGTGACCAGGATGACCTCCTCGATGAGCGCGTGCTTCAGCGTGCCGATGGTGCGGTCGATTAGTTCGCTGCGATCGTAAAACGGTTTGATCGTCACGCCCGCCGGGAGGCTCGGGGCGATGCGCGCGATCTCTTCCTTCACGGCCTTGATCACGGCGTGCGCGTTTTCGCCCGTGCGCATGACGACCACGCCCCCGACGACTTCATGGCCGTTCACATCGAGCGCGCCGCGGCGGAAGTCGCCGCCGACCTCGATGCGCGCGACATCACGCAGGAAGATCGGCGTTCCCTCGCGTTCGCGCAGGACGACGTGTTCGAGATCCGCCGCGCTCTTCACGAGGCCGAGCCCCCGGACAACGAACTCCATTCCGTTTTCCTCGATGACCCTGCCGCCGACATTCAGGCTGCTCTGCCCCACGGCCGTCATCACCTCGTCGAGCGACACACCTGCGGCCTTCATTTTGAACGACGACACTTCGATCTGCCACTGCCGCACGAAGCCGCCGACGCTCGCGACCTCGGCGACGCCGGGCACGCTTTGCAGCGCGTAGCGGATGAAATAATCCTGCTCCGCGCGCAGCCGACCGAGATCGTAGCTGCCCTTCGAGGGATCCACGTCGAGGTAATACTGGTACACCCAGCCGAGGCCGCTCGCGTCGGGGCCGAGCTTTGGCGAGACGCCGACAGGGAGGCTGTCGCCGATGGAATTCAACCGCTCGAGCACGCGCGAACGCGCGAAGTAGTTGTCCACGTCGTCGCGGAAAATCACCGTGAGCAGCGAGAAGCCGAACATGCTCTGCGCGCGCACGGCCTTCACGCCCGCGAGCCCCTGGAGCTGCGTCGAGAGCGGATACGTCACTTGGTCTTCGACCTCGCGTGGCGCGCGGCCTTCCCAATCCGCGAAGACGATGACCTGGTTTTCGCTGAGGTCGGGGATTGCATCCACGGGCGCGCGACGCACCTCGAAGATGCCGAGCGCGATGAGCAGCAGCGTGCCGCACGCGACGAGGAAGCGGTTTCGCAATGACCATTCGATGAGTCTGGGAATCATGGGAGGAAGGAAGAAACGCCCAATGCCCAACGCCCAACGCCCAACGCCCAATGTCGGAGATGTGACTTGTGCGACTTAGCAGTGATACGAAGGCGGTCAGAAAACTGAACGTCCAGTGTGCAGTCCTTCCTTGAACGTTGGACGTTGGACGTTGGACGTTGGGCGTTGGCTCTGTTCATGGCCGCACCTCCGCTCCGCACCCCAGCATCTCCGCGCCCCACCACGGGTTCTTGAGCTTGCTGCCAATTTGGATCCAGCGTCCACGTTCCTTCGGCGCGCTGGGCACGTTGGCTTTCGCCATGTCGCACGCGAAGATTTTCACGGTGTCGAGGCCGTCATCCTCGCGGCGCAGGTCGAGTGCGAAATCGGCGGCGGCTTCGCTGAGCGGATAAAATGCGGCGCGCTGTGCCTTGATGTCGGCGGCGTCGGGGAGCTTCGCGAGCGGCGCAAGCTTTGCGGCGCGTGCGCCAAACTGCGTCGCGAGGGCAGCGGCTGGAGTTGCGAGCGTTTTCGCGATGGCGCGGAACTCGGCGGGCTTGTCGGCGGCGAGCGCTTCGCCCAGCGAGGACACGGTCGCAAAAAAGTCGAGAGCGGCCTTTTTCTGCGGCTCGGCGAGCGTGAGCCTCGGCGTGCTCGGCGGATCCGGCGGACGGTTGATCTGCGACTGGCCGTCGAGGAGCAGATTACCGGCGGTCACGACGCGATCATTCTCGCTCAAGCCGCCGGCGATTTCCCACAACTCGTCGCCAGCGACGCCGACTTGCACTTCGCGCGGCTCGTACACGCCCGCGCCTTTTTCAACATAGACGAGTGGCCTGCCCGCAGGCCACAGCACGGCGTTGCGCGGCACGGTGAGCGTGGGCGCGGTCTCGGCGGTGATGCGGCCCTCGGCATACAGTTTGTGCAGGAGTTCGTGGCGGTGCTTGCCGGGTTCGTTTGTGAGCGGATTGTCGAGCACGACGCGCACCTTCGCGCTGCGGGTCGCGGGGGTGAGATTGGGATCGATGAATGTGATCGGCGCACGCATCACGCGGCCCGGCAGCGCTGGCGTGGAGATTTCCACCTCTGCACCCATCCGCACCCAGGGCAGGTCGCGCTCGTACACGTCGAAGACGAACCACATCTTCGAGAAATCGCCGACCTCGAAGAGCATGTCGCCCTCCTTCACATACTGACCCTCATAGACATTGCGCGCGACGACAGTGCCGGTGATGGGCGTGAGGATTTTCAGCTCCGACGGCACCTGGCCGCGCGCGGTTGCGGCGTCGAGTTCCGGGCCGGACATGCCGTAGCGCAGGAGCCGCTCGCGGATGCCGGCCATGAGCTGATCGCGATCGCGCGACGCGGGCTGCGTGGCGAATGACTGGTACTCGGCGAGCTTCGTGCGCAGCACGGGACTGTAGAGCGAGGCGAGCGGCTGGCCGGCCTCCACTTCCGCGCCGACGAAATTCACGAAGAGCTTCTCGATGCGCCCCTCCGCTGTGGCGCTGATGCGGCGGTGCGTGCTGTCGTCATCGTCCACCATTCCCGCGACGCGGATCGTGCGGCGGATGATTTTTTTCACCACGGGCACCGTCTCGATGCCGGTGACGGTCACCCCCTGTTTGCCGAGCGAGACGAGCTTTGTGTCGGCATCGTAGCCGCTCTCGCCTTCGTAAACGGGCGACAGCTCCATGCCGCAGATCGTGCAGCGGCCGGGCTTGTCGGACTTCACCCACGGGTGCATGGCGCTCTGGTAAAAGAGCACCCTGCGCGTGGAGGCCGCGTGCTCATGCGACTGGTCGCGCCGACCGAACCACCAGCCGGAAAATGCGGCGGCAGCGATGAGAATGAGGATGAGAAATTTTTTCATGAGTCTGAGAGCTTGCGTTGACGTTCACCGGGCCCGCGCGCGTGTTGCTTCGCGACAAAAAGTCGCGCCCGCGCATGGGCACACCTCTGGCGTCAAGGCCCCCTCAGACCGTCCTCATGCAGCGCACCGACTGAAAAGTGTGCCCTGCGAGACCCGCGCATCGCGCATTTTTTCCAGCGGGAAAAATAACGATCATCGCGGGCGGCACCATCACCGCCGCGGGGCGGGCGTGCAGATCCATCGGCTGCATCCCGAGCGAATCGCGCGACGCAGGCTCCGCGGGCTGCTGCACGGGCGGCTCATTTTCCGGGGCACGGCAGCACGGGGGCGCGCCCACATTTTTACAGCATCCGCACACGGTGCCCGCAGTGCCCGCACCGCAATCGCCGCCACGCATCGAAGCCACGGAGCCGAGGCTCAGCGCGATGGCGACAAATACGCGGACAAGATTGGCAATGGCGGACTGCATCTCTCACCTTAGTCAACCCGGCGGGCGGAATGTTCAAAGCAATCATGCACCCGCCGCTGCCCGCGCGATGCTTGCCGTCCGCCTCCGCATGTTGAACTATCCCGCCCATGCGGACTGGCCCCCCGCGCCTTACGCCCCTGATGAATCCAGAACCCACGCGACCCTCCACACACATCGCGGCTCCGCACCCGCCCACGGAATCGCTCGTGGATTTGCTCGAGGAGGCGATCATCGTGGCGGGCAGGGATGGCACCATCATCGAGTGGAACAATGGCGCTACGCGCGTCTTCGGCTGGACGCCGGACGAGGCACAGGGGATGTCCATCCAATCGCTCCAGTCCGCCGAAGCGGCGCGGGGCCTGGCCTCGGCGGTGCAGCAGGTCTTCGCGAGCAACACGCAATGGCACGGGGAGACGGCCTTCCTGCGCAAGGGCAGCGAGTCAGGATCGTGCGAAGTCGTCGCGCTGCCGCTCGGCGAGGAGCGTGCGCTGCTGAGCATGCGCGACGTCACCGCGCGCCGGAAAAAATTCGAGCAGGTCTCCGAGGAACGGCACCTCCTGCGGTCACTGATGGACGGCATCCCGGACATCATCATCCTCAAGGACTCGGATGGCCGCTACGTGATGATCAACCACGCGCACCGGAAACTCACCGGCCGCCCGGACGACGAAGTCATCGGCCGCCGCGTGACGGATCTCGGTCTTCCCGAGGATCTCGGGCGCCTCTATCTCGATGACGACATGAAGGTCCTGCGCACTGGCGAGGCGATGGTGAACCGCGAGGAGCCATTCAGCTTTCCTGACGGGAAGAGCGGGTGGTTCCTCACGAGCAAATATCCGCTCCGCGACACCGCCGGGCGCATCCTCGGGCTGATCGTGATCGCGCGCGACATCACCGAGATGAAGCGCGCCGCGGACGAGCTGACCGAGACGCGCCTGCGGCTCTCCCAGCACCTCGATAATTCATTGCTCCTCGTGGCGGAACTCGATCCCGACCTCCGCATCACCCGCTGGGCGGGACGCGCCGAAAAGATGTTCGGATGGACATCCGCCGAGGTCATCGGCCGGACGATGGAAGAGCTGAACATGAACCATCCCGACGAAGCCGGGCGGATCGCCGGGATGCTCCAGAACCTGACGAGCGGCGCGCAGGAACACAGCACGCTGCGGTGCCGCAACGTCACCAAGGACGGACGCGTGATCCACTGCCTGTGGTGGAATTCCGTGCTGCGCAATCCCGGCGGCTCCGTCCGATCCTGCCTCACGCTCGCGGAGGAGATCACCTACACGGTCGAGACGTTGGAAAAATTGCAGGCCTCCGACCGGCTGCTGAACACGCTCATCCAGGCGACTGGCATCGGCTACGTGCAGCTCGACTCCGCGGGCCGCATCCTCGCGGCAAACGACCGGTATCTCGCATTCTTCGGTGCAGACGACGAGACCGCGCTGATCGGGCGCTCCTATCTGGATCCCGTCGCACCGCACCATCGCACGTTGGCCACGCAGCATCTCACAAATCTCCTCGCGGAGGGCCGCCTCCAGAACGCCGAGATCGATCTGCTCGATGCGCACGGCCAGGCCACGGCGTTCGAGTTTAATGCGAATGTCGAGAACACCGGCGACGAGGTGCGCATCCATGTCTTCTGCCGCGACATCAGCGAGCGGAAGCGCGCGATCGAGGAACGCCGCGCGATGGAATCGAAGCTGCAGGAGACGCAGAAGCTCGAAAGCCTCGGCGTGCTCGCGGGCGGCATCGCACATGATTTTAACAACCTGCTCACCGGCGTGCTCGGGAACGTGAGTCTCGCTGCCTCGGAGATCCCGGAGCATTCCGCCGCGCACGGCTTCCTCGCGCAAATCGAGAAGGCCGCATCGCGCGCCGCCGACCTGTGCAGGCAGATGCTCGCCTATTCGGGCAAAGGGCGCTTCGACGTGAAGCCGCTCGATCTGAATGCGCTCATCCGCGAGACGACGAGCCTCCTCGGCATCTCGATCAGCAAGCGCACGCACCTCGACTTCCAGCCCGCGCCCTCGCTGCCCGCGGTGCTCGCGGACGCGACACAGCTCCGCCAGATCGTGATGAACCTCGTCATCAACGCCAGCGAATCCCTCGGCGAATGCGACGGCACCGTCCGCATCACCACCTACACCGCGCAGCTCGACGCAGCGCACCTCGCCGCCGCAAACGCCGCGCCGGACGCGAAGGCAGGCAGCTACGTTTGCCTCGATGTGAGCGACACCGGCAGCGGCATGGATCCCGACGTCCTCAAGCGCGTCTTCGATCCGTTTTTCACCACAAAATTCACCGGCCGCGGACTCGGACTCGCGGCAGTCCTCGGCATCGTCCGCGGGCATCAGGGCGTGCTCACCGTCACGAGCAAACCCGGCCAAGGATCATGCTTCCGCGTCATGCTCCCGGCCAGCGACCTCGTCGCCGAGACGGAAGGCGACGCCGGCGAACCGACCGAGCAGTGGCGCGGCTCCGGCGCCGTCCTCGTCGTGGATGACGAGGACACCGTCCGCACCGTCGCCATGCGGCTGCTCGCCTACCTCGGATTCGAGCCGGTCGCCGCCGTGGATGGCTTCGAGGCGGTGAATCTCCTCCCCACGCTCGGCGACCTGCGCTTCGTCTTCCTCGACCTCACGATGCCGCACATGGACGGCCAGCAGACGCTGCGCGAATTGCGCAAGGCCCGGCCCGAATTGCGCGCCCTGATCATGAGCGGCTTTTCCGAACAGGACATCTCCCACCGTTTCCAGGACGGCCACTTCATTGACTTCATCCAGAAGCCCTTCAACCTCACGCAGGCGCGCGAAAAAATCCGCCGACTCCTCGCTTGAACACCGCGCGGCAATCGCGTGACCTTCCCATTTCCCATGAACAAACACCTCGCGCTCTTCGCACTCCCCCTCCTCCTCGTGACCACCACCGCCTCCGCCGCCACCCTTGAATTTTACATCGGCGCCTACACGAAGCCCGGCGGCAACCGCGGCATCGAACGCGGCTCGCTCGACACGACGACCGGCGAACTCAAGCTCCTCGGCCTCGCAGTCGAGGCGAAAAACCCGAGCTTCCTCGCCGTGCATCCCAGCGGGAAATTTCTCTACGCCGCAATCGAGGAAGCTGGCGGTGCGGTCGGCGCATTTGCGGTGCAAAAGGACGGCACGCTGAAGCACCTGAATAACGAGTCCTCAAAAGGCTCCGGCAATTGCCACGTCTTCGTCGAGCCGGGCGGCAAGGCCGTCCTCGCGGCAAACTACAACAGCGGCAGCATCGCCGCGCTCCCCATCCGCGACGACGGCTCCGTCGCACCCGCATCGTCCTCCGTGCAGCACGTCGGCTCTGGCCCGAACGCGGGGCGCCAGAAAGGCCCGCACGCACACTCGATCTACGTAAACGGCGGCTTCGCGTACGCATGCGACCTCGGCACGGACGACGTCTTCATTTACCGATTCGACGCCGCGAAGGGCACGCTCACGCCGAACGATCCGCCGAGCGGGAAAGTGCCGCCCGGCAGCGGCCCGCGGCACCTCGCCTTTCACCCGAAAGGCGGCTTCGCCTACGTGTGCGACGAGATGCCCAGCAACATCACCGCCCTAGCGCACGACGCCGCGAAAGGCACGCTCACCGCCATCCAGACGATCAGCACCCTGCCGCCCGACGCCGCGAACGCGAACAAGAACAGCACCGCGGAAATCTTCTGCCACCCGAACGGAAAATTCGTGTACGTCTCGAACCGCGGCCACGACAGCATCGCCGTCTTCGCCATCGCCACGGATGGAAAAGTGACGCTCGTCGAGAATGCACCCGCCGGCGTGAAAACCCCGCGCGGCTTCGCCATCTCGCCCGACGGCGGCTGGCTCGTCGCCGCCGGCCAGGACAGTAACAGCCTCGCATCGCACAAAATCGATCCCACCACCGGCAAGCTCACACCCGCCGGAAAAGCGGACGGCGTCGGCGCACCCGCCTGCGTCGTTTTTGCAGCAGGAAAGTAGGCGGGGTTCGCAATGCAGAGCCGACAATCCTGTCGGCTGGCAGGACGGCGCGAAGTGGGATAGCCGTCCCGGCTGTCGGAGTCGGACAGCCCGTCCCGGCTATCCCACCACGACAGGCGAGAGACGCCCGTCCCACATCTCCCCATCGCGCTGGCACGGCGTCTGCCTCTCTGCCGGTGATGCGATTTCTTCCCGCCCTCCTTTTCCTTGCCTGCGCCACGCTGGCCGAAGACGCGCAAACCAGCACGCTCGTCACGGAAATCCCCTTCGAGCGGCTCTCCGATCGCGCGCTCACTGCGCTCGGACAGAAGGCGCTGAAAGTCCGCGCGGGCGAATGGAAACACGCCGAGAGCGAGCATTTCATCTACCATTTCTTCGATCGCCCGATGGCCTCGGTCGTCTCGATCGAGGCGGAATTTTCCTACCGCGTCATCGCCACGGAACTCGGCAAGGACACGAGCGCGTGGGAGCGGAAATGCCACCTGTTCCTGTTCGACGACGCGGAGGACTGGAAGGCGTTCCAGCAGTTCGGCGGGCTCGATCCGTGGACGGGCGGCATCCACTCCGAAGGCGCGCTCTTCGTCCGCCGCAACCCTGGATGGAAATCCGAAAACGGCGCGCTGCCGCACGAGATCACGCACCTCGTCATCTACCGGTTCTTCGGCCCCGGCATCCCGCTGTGGCTGAACGAGGGCTTCGCCGAATACGCCGCCGCGCGGTGTCGCGCGGCATTTTTCCGAGCACGCGGATACAACGCGAAGCCGCGTGCAAATACGGTGAAGGACGAGCACTACGTCCCGCTCGCGGACCTCACCGGCGCGATGAGCTACCCCGTGGAAAAGGATCGCGTCGTGGCGTTCTACGAGGAGTCGCAGAAGCTCGTGCGCTTCCTCTGCGCCGCGGACCGTGGAGGATTCCTCACCTTCCTCGACGCGATGGGCAAGGGCGCGCGCTTCGAGACGGCCGCGCGAAATCATTTCGGAAACCGCTTTCTGAACTTGGAGGCCGTCGAGCGCGAGTTTAAGAACTACGCCACATCGCCGCTCATTCCCACGACGCCCTGATACCTCGAAGCCTTGAAAAAAAACGCCGCCCCCATCCACGCAATCCTCGGGACGGACGATTTCGAGGTGAAACGCGTGGCGCGAGAACTCGCGGCGCAGCTCACACCGCCGGGCGACTTCGGGCAGGAGATCATCAGCGGCCAGGCGGGCAACGCGGACGATGCCGCGCAGCGCATCTACCAGACGATCGAGGCGCTGAACACGTTCGGCTTTTTCGGCGGCGAGAAGCTCGTGTGGCTGAAGGATGTTAATTTTTTTGCAGACGACCGCACCGGCGGCGCGCAGACAACGCTCGATGCGATCGGAAAGTTCACCGACCTCCTCCAGCGCGGGCTGCCGGAGGGCACGCGCCTGATCATCAGCGGCGGCGCGATTGACAAGCGGCGCACCTTTTTCAAAACGCTCGAGAAGATCGCCGACGTGCAGAAGTTCGACCGGCTCGACTCGACGAAAGCCGGATGGGAACAGGCCGCGATGCGCCTCTGCTCGGACATCGCGGACGCGAAGGGCCTCGGCTTCGACGAAGACGCGCTGGAACTTTTCACGCTCTACACCGGCGGCGACCGCTACGCGATCACGGGCGAACTCGAAAAGCTGGACCTCTACCTCGGCAAGGAAACGCGCCGCGTGACGCAGGACGACGTGCGAATGCTCACGCCGATGTCGCGAGCGGGCGTCATCTTTGAACTCGGCAACGCCATCTCCGCGCGCCAGCTCCCGCGTGCGCAGGAGCTCCTCGCGCAGCTCATGTTCAATGGCGAAAAGGCCGTCGGGCTCCTGCTCGCGACGATCATCCCGACCGTGCGAAATCTGCTCCTCGCGAAGGATCTCCTCGCGCGGCACAAGCTCTCCGCGCCGCCGAATGCGTTTCAATTCGGCGGCACGCTCGACCGCCTCCCCGCCGCGGCCACCGCGCATCTCCCGCGCTCGAAGGAAGGCAAGCTGAACGCGTTCGCGCTCGGCTTCGCCGCAGCGGGCGCGCGCAATTTTTCACTCCCGGAATTGCAGGCCGGCCTGAAGGCGTGCCTCGATGCAAACGTCGCGCTCGTCTCCTCGCCGACGGAAACCGAAGTCGTCCTCGGCCAGCTACTCGTGCGGCTCATCGGCGGGAAAAAGGTCGCCGCCGCGCGCTAATCTCACCGTCTCCTGTGCTGCCGGATTAGCCGGCTCACATCCCGGTCCGCCTCACCGACCAGATCGCGCAGCGCATCAACCGAAATCGCGAGCCCTCCGAAAGTGATCACCGTCTGCCGCACGAGGTTGTCGTTTGTCGCCACGGTGATTTCCTGCTCTCCCCCGTACTTCGCCGCGAGCCGCTCGATGATGCAGTCCGCCGTCTTCCCGCCGCCCGAATAAAACACCTGGATGCCGCCCGGCACCGACTCCGAATTTGCGCGCGCCCCCTTGCCATCGAACACCACTACGACGCGCACACCCGACGCGTCCTGGTAAGCCGTGAGCCTGCGCGTCAGCTCCTCACGCGCAGCGAGCGCATTCCGTGCGTGGAGATCGTGCAGATCCGGCCACGAGAAAATCGCGCTGTGCGCATCCACGAGGAGATAGCGCATTTCTTTTCCTCAATCGCACGACTGTGGAAATCCTGCCGTGGCCGATGCCACTGCCGCGGGAAAAACTTAGGCGGCTACCGGAGCGGCCTTCTTCTTCGCGGGCTTCTTCGCGCGCGCCTTCACGCCCTTGCCAGCAGCGAGGGCCTTCGCCTTGCGGCGGATGAGATAGTTCGAGCGACGGCGCTTCTTTTCGACTTTGTTGTATTGCTTGCCCATGTTCGTGAAAGGTTTGGTTGGAAAAGTGAGGGCGTGTAGTTACGGGGCGCGTGCGGTGTGGTCAACGGAAAGTTGAGGTTTGAAAGTTGAGAGTTGAGAGTATGCCGCGCCGCGCGCAAGTATCGCACGCCTGCCTCCTCTCAACACTCAACACTCAACACTCAACTCTCAACTCATGATCAAAGGCCAGCGCGTGGTATGCGTGGACGATCGCTTTCCAAAGTGGGTCGTCGAATTTTTCAACCAGCTCCCCATCAAAGGTGCCACCTACACGATCCGCGAGGTGTGCCTGCGCCGCGAGACCCTGCGCGGCTCGGACTCCGCGACCATCGCGCTGCTGCTCGAGGAGCTGCGGAATCCTCCGGATCCCTCGCACAAGGGCGGCGAGGAACTCGCGTTCAAGTCCGAGCGTTTCGCACCGCTGGAGGAAATCGAGACGGAGACGGAGGCCGAGGCCGAACTCGAACTCGAACTCAGCACGTTCCACTGAGCGCGCCCCGCATTTGTCGAAGACGCAGCCGCACGGCACGGTGGCGACATCGGTAGCCGGGGTTTTCCAGCCCCGGCTCTCACAAAACCGGGCATGCCCGCAAAACATGGGAGCGCAGACGGCGCGGGAGTTTTTCAGTGGTGAGCTGATTTGACGTCTGGAGTTTGGAGTTTGGAGTTTGGAGTGGAGCGTTTGGCGTTTGGAGTTTGGCCCGCCGCAGGCGCTTCGGAGTTCGGTGAGACTGGTCAGACTCCGCAACGCCGCTGCGCGGGGCCAAACGACAAACGCCAAACGCTCAACTCCAAACGCTCAACTCCAAACTCCAAACTCCAAACTCCAAACGCCAAACGCCAAACGCCAAATGACGACACAGCCTTTTCACCGTGAAGTGAAATGCGGTGGCTGGATCGCTGGGCCTGGAAAGTCCCGGCTACCGATCTGCTACACCGTACGCACCTTCGGCGGCGCTACGGGCACCGGGCGGGCGGGCTGCAGGTTGATCGTGCGCTCCCGCTGCGGCGGCAAGATTTCCGCTTCGGACATCTCGACGAGGTTGTGCGGCTTCGCAGGTGCCGGGAGCACGGAGCGTGGCGCTGACTCGGACGGCCCGGAGGTGGCGAGATCGTCGAGGAGCCGCTTGTGCTCGTCCGTCACGCGCGTCATACGGTGCGCGATCTCGTCGCGATGGCGCGCGGTCGTCTCGTGCGCGGTCCTGCCCTCCGCATTCTCGCGTTCGAGCACTGCGATGATTGCGCGGGCAGACTCAAGTTCGTCGGATTTTTTCCGGATCGCATCGGCCAGCTCGCGCGCCTGCCGTGTGCGCCCGGCCTCCGCATTCGCGAGCGCCTCGTCGTGCGCATGGGCCGCCTTCTTCGCGTCCTCCACAGCGTCGGCAAATGCCTTTGCGAGCGAATCGCGCTCCGTCTCCGCACGCTGCCTCTCGGCGGCCACGGCGGCGGCGTGATCCTCCAGCGAGCGCAGACGCTTTCCGAAATCCTCCGCGGCGGCATTTTCCTTCGCCTGCAATTGCGCCGTCTCGCGGCGCGCGGCTTCCAGCGCCTCGCGCATCCCGGTGAGTTCCGCGTTCCGCAGTTCGGCATCCTGCTCGTTCTCGCGGAGGACGGAGCCGAGCTTCTGCTCAAGAAATTTCACAGTGTCCTCGTTTTCCGTGAGCTGCTTGCGGAGCTGCCGTCGGGCATCGTCCAGTTCCGTGAGCTGGCGATCGAGTTCGGCGCGCTCGGCATCGCGGCGCGCGTTCTCGGCGGACGCGTCGTGAAGCTTGCGTTCCGTCTCGGCGAGCGCGGACTGCGCCCGGTCGCGTTCGGCGCGCGCCTCTGCGGCGAGCGACTCGTGCCCTGCGGCGGCCTGGAGGCGCGCGTGCAGGTCCGCATGCAAATCCCTCGCCTGCACGAGCTGCGATTCGATCTGCGCGCGCTCGCCTGCGAGCACCGCATGGCCGGAATCCGCCGCGGCGACACGACGCTGGAGTTCATCGCGCTCCGCGATGAGCGCGGCGCGTTCGGCGGCTGCCGAAGCGCGAAGTTCATCGAGCGCCCGGCCCGCCGCGGCGATCCGCTGTTCGAGCGCGGATTTTTCAGCGGAAAATCCCGACTGCAGTTCCGCTGCCGCGCGCTCGGATTCGTCGAGCCGCTGCCGGACCGCCGCGAGTTTTTCCGCAGCCGCGGCTATCTCGCTGCCGAGCCCGTGTTGCGCGGCCGCCAGCTCCGCGGAGTGGCCTGCCACCGAGGCCCGCTCGGCTGCGAGCGCGTCCTGCATCTCGGCGAGGTGACGCTGCAAGGATTCCTTTTCCGCGGCGAGCGCAGAACGCTCATGTTCGGCGGAAATGCGCACGCTCTCGGCGGTATTGCTCGCCTCGATGAGCCGCGTTTCCAGCTCGGTCCTCGAAGCGGTGAGCGCGGAAATTTCGCCGCGGAGCGACTCGTTCAGCGCGGAGAGCGTCTTCTCCGACTCATCCAGCTTGCGCTGCAATGCGTCCTTCGCCACCGCGAGCCCGGCGTGTTCTACGCCGAACTGTCGCTGCGCATCCGCGAGTTCGCCGTGCACCGCGTCGAATTTCTGACGCGCCTCCGCAAGCGCGCGCTCCGTCTCGGCGAGCGTGCGGCGCAGCGCGTCCCGCTCGGCGGCGAGCGCCCCGTGGTCCGCCGTCGCGCCTCCGCCGCCGTGTGCGCCCGCGCCCGCGCGCGCCATCTCGTTCAACTCGCGCAGCGATTCCTCCTGGTCGGCGAGGCGGCGCTGCAACCCGGCCTTCAGTCCCTCGAAGCCCTTCCGCTCCTCCGCGGCCTTGCGCTCCGCTACGGCGAGCTTCTGGAGCAGCTCGTCGCGCTGCGCCGCCAGCGGCGCGTACTCCGCGACGGTGTCCGTCTGCCGCCCGGTGAAATTTTTCTCCGCATCCGCAAGCTGCGCGTGCAGTGCCTCGATCTCCGCGGACAGCGCGGCGTGTTTTTCCTCCGCCGCGTGCCGTGCAGCGGCCAGCGCGCTTACGGCCTCGCCGAGTTTGCGCTGCAATTCGTCGCGCTCCGCAACGACCGCGGCGTCCTGCACCGGAGCGTCCCGGTGCTCCGCCGCAGTGCGCTGCACGTCGGCGAGGCTGGCTTCTGCCGCGGAAAGGCGGCGGCGCAACGCATCCGCGGAAGCCGCGAACTGCGCACAATCTTCCCCCGCCTGCCGCCGCGACAACTCAAGAGCGCGCTCGGAATCCGCAAGCCTGCGCTGAAATCCATCGCGTGCCGCAGCGATCGCTGCGTCCCCGTCGTGGGAGGACTTGCGCGCTTCCGCCAGCATCCGCTCCGTGTCGGCGAGGCGCGCTTCCAATTCCGCTTTTGCGGCCTCGATCGTGGCGTTGCCCTGCTCCGCAGTCTGCCGTGTGTCCGCGAGCGCCTTCTCGACGGTCGCGAGGCAGCGTTCGAGATCCGACTTTTCCACGGTGAGCAGCGAGCACCGCGACTCCAGCGAATGCGCCGTCTGCGCCATTTCCTCGCGCGTGCCGGCGAGTCGTCTTTCCAGATCCGCATGCGTCGAACGCAGCGAAGCGAGGTCCGTGGAAAGTTCCGCCTTCTCCGCCGTCAGCCCGGAAATCTGCGCGCCGAGCGAATGCTTCGCCGCCGCGAGTTCCTGCCGCGCGGCTTCGAGCTGCGTCGCAAGCTCCCCCGCCCTGCTCTCGATCAGAGCCCGGTGCTCGCCCGCGGCGCGGTGCGTGTCGGCGAGCGTGCTTTCGAGATTGCCCGCCTTGCGCTGCAGTTCGTCGCGGTGCGCGGAAAGTGCGGCGTGCTCCTCCGTCGCGAGCCGGCGGGCCTCGATGAGACTCGCCTCCATCGCGCTCAGCCGGTGCTGGAGATCGTCCTTCACCGCCGTGAGCGCCGCGTGCCTCTCGTCGGCGAGCCGCTGCGCTTCTGCGGCCGCGTGCTCCGTCTCCACGAGCTTCTGCTGGAGCGCATCGCGCGCCGCGGTGAGCGCGGCGTGCTCCTCGGCGGAAGTCCTGCGCACCTCCGCGAGCGTCCGCTCGGTGTCGCCGAGCCGCGTCTCCAGTTCGCCCTTCGCCGTCGCGAGCGCCGAGTGCTCCTTGTCCGTCGTGAGCCGCGTGTCGGCGAGCGTGTGCTCCGTCGTCGCGAGGCGGCGTTCGAGGTCGGCCTTTTCCTCCGAGAGCCGGTCGCTCTCCGTGCGCGCGGACGCGTTCAATTCCTGCAACGACTCCTCGTGCTCGACGAGCCGCCGCTGGAGGCCGGCCTTCAGCCCCTCGAAATGCCTGTGATCCTCCGCAGCCTTGCGCTGTGCCTCCGCAAGCGCCGCGGCCAGTGCGGACTTTTCGGATTCGAGGACGGCCTGCGTCTGCCCGGACTCGGCCTGCAGCTCCGCGTGCGCCTGCTCCGACTGCCGCAGCCTCTCTTCGAGCGCCGCCTTTTCCGCGGAGAGCGCCGAGTGCCTGTCCGACGCGGCGATCTGAAATTCCGTCATCGCCTTCTCGCTTTCCGCGATCCGCTGCTCAAGCGCGTGCTTCGCGGCGTTCAGCGACGTGACCTCCTCGGTCGCTGCGCGGCGCGTCTCCAGCAGATCCTGGACAGTGGCCGAATGCCGCTCCTGCAGCTCGTCGTGCTTCGCGGAAAGTGCCGCATGCTCCTGCGCCGAATGCCGCTGCGTCTCCGCGAGCGACTGCTCCGTCTCCACGAGACGCCGCCCGATGTCCGCCTTCTCCGCCGACAACGCAGTGTGGGTTTCCTCAGCCGTGCGCTTCGTTTCTTCGAGCGTCTTCGTCACCACCTGCAAATTCGCGTGCAGCTCGGCGTGCTTTGCCGAGAGCGCCGTGTGATCCTCGACCGACTGCCGCCTCGTCTCCACGAGCGACAGCTCCGTTTCCGCAAGCCGCCGCCCGAGCTCCGCCTTCTCCGCAGACACGACACTGTGCGCGTCCGCCGCCGCGAGGCGCGTCTCCTCCAGCGTTTGCGTGACCGCGTGCAAGTTCGTGTGAAGCTCGTCGTGCTTCGCGGAAAGCGCCGCATGTTCCCCGGCGGCGACACGCTTCGACTCGTCGAGGAAACGCTCCGTCTCCGCGAGACGCCGCTCAAGATCCGCCTTCTCGGCGGACACCGCGGCGTGCGCCTCTGCAGCCGTGCGGCGAGTCTCATCGAGCGTCCGGTTCGCCTCGTTCATATCGCCATGCAACGCCTCGTGCTTCGCGGAAAGCGCCGCGTGTTCGCCTGCCGCGGCACGCTGCGCCACGGCAGAGGCATCGGCGAGTTCCGTCAGCCGGCGTTCGAGTTCCGTCTTGGTCGCTCCCGCGGCGCGGCGTTCCTCATCGAGCGCGAGATTCGTCTCCGAGAGGCGCGTCTCCAGCTCTTCCTTCGCGTCGCGGAACCGCACGCGCTCCTCATCCGCAAGCCGCATGACTTCGGCGCGCTCCGACTCCGCGACGGCCAGCCTGTGCTCGAGCTCGTCGCGCATCTGCGTGAGCTGGAAACTTTCCTGATCCGCGGCCCGCTTCGTCTCCTCCAGCGTGCCGAGCGTCGCCGCGAGACGTCCGTGGATTTCATCGCGCTCGGCGGTCAGCGCCACCTGCTGCGCGTGCCCGTCGTCGCGTGCCTGCTCCAGCGCGGCCAGCACCTCGGCGAGCTGGCGATCGAGTTCCATGCGCGCCTTCGTGTGCGCGATGTTTTCTGCCTCCGCCGTCTTGCGCGTCTCCGCAAGCGTGCGATCCGTCGCGGCGAGGCGCTGCTGCGTCTCCTCCGCCATCGCGCGCAATGTCCGCTCCTGCTCCCCTGCGCGCCGCGCCGCATCGGCCATCGCCTTGTGGAGATCCGCGACACGGCGTTCGATCTCCGCACGGTCGCGCAAGAGCGACGCGCGCTCCTGGTTCGCCGAGCGCGTGGCCTCGGAAAGCGTCTGCTCGCTCGATGCGATCTTCGCGTACGTGGACGCGAGCTCCTTGCGCACCTTCTCAAGTTCCGCGGTGATCGCGCCCTTCGAGTCCTCGTGCTTCGCCTGAAGATCCGACAGCTTCGCTGAATGCGCCGCGCGTTCCTCGGAGAGCTGCGATTCGAGCTGCTGGCGGAGATTCTCGGCCTGCGAAAATTTCCCCTTCGCCTGCGAGACCTCGACAACGAGCGACTCGCGGGTGCTGTCCAGCGAACACGCGAGCTTCTCGTGGTGCGAACGCTCGGCGGCGAGCTGCGCGGCAATGTCATCCCTCTCGCGTCGCACGGCGTCGCGATCGGCGGCAAGCGCCTCGGTCTCCGTGTGCGCCGCCGCCTCGAGTTCGGAAAGTGCGGTGGCCATGCGCTGAAGCTCGGCAACCGCCGTCTCGTGCTCGTGCGCCGCGCCGTCGATCCGGTCGTGGAGCATCGCGGACTCGCCCCGCAGCCGGTCAATCTCATGAGCGAGCTGATCGGATTCCGCACGCTGCTCCGCAACCCTTGCGAGCGCGGACTCGCGTTCGGCCTGCACGCGTGCCAGCGCGGATTCCGAGTCCTGGAGCGCGATCGCCGCGGCCTTTTCCGCATCCTGCGCCATCGCAAGCTGCCCGCGGAGCTGATCCACTTCCGACTGGAGAACAGGGTCGGCCAGCAGGCCCTGCGCACCCTGCGCGAGGCGCGCGTTCTGTTTCTTCAGCGAATTGCACGCGCGCTCGGTCGCGGCGAGCTGCCGGGCGAGATCGTCCCGGGCGAGGATCGCCGCGGCGTGCTCGGCCTGGATTCTTGCGACGGTCTCCTCGCGCGATGCGAAGTCGCCCGTGAGCCGCGCATTCGCGGAATCCATCTCTGCGCGCAGCCGGTCGCGCTCGGCGACCAGCGCGCCGATCTGCGCCTCCAGCGACGCGCCCTGCTCGCGCAGCTTGCCTGAAAATTCCCTCCGCTCGGCGAGGATCGCCTCGCGCTCACGGTGCAATTCCGCCTGCTCCTCCGCGTGCTTCGCCTGGATCTCCACGATCTGCCGGCGCAGCGCGGAAACATCGGATCCCGTGTCAGCCCGGTTCTCCATCGCCGACTGAAGTTCGCGGATCTCCGCATCCTTCGCCTGCGCGAGCTGCTCGAGTGACGCGATGCGCGCCGCGGATTCCGCGATTTGCTTCCCGGCCTCGGTGATCGCCTTTGCTCCCGCGCCCGATTTCTTGCGGCCTTCCGGTGCGCCCTTCTCCAGTTCCGCACGCGCGGCGTCGCGCTCCTGCATGATCACTTTCAGCCGGTCGCGATACCCGGAGATCTCCGTCTCCATCCGCTCCATCGTCTGCGTGAAAAATGCCGCCGCCGCCTCCTTCGAATCCACGCCTCCGCCGAGCAGCGCCTCGAGGTCCGCCGAGTGGCGCCGCGCGCCCTCCAGTTCGGCAGTCACGATGCGATTGTGGGCCTGAAGCGCGTCCACCTCCTCCTGCAAATCTTTGAGCGCCTTGCGCACGTCGCCCTCACGGTGCTTCACGCTCGCTTCGATCTCCTTCCGCATCTCGATCTTTGCGGACTCCATGTGGTTCGCCGTGTCCTCCTGCCGCCTGTCCGTGATCGCGAGGTATTTCTCCGCCTTCAACCGCGCTTCCTTCTCGCGCGCGAGTTCGAGCGCCGCCTCCTTCTGGGCCTGCTCGAGTGCCTTGATGCGCCGGTTCAGCTCCTCGACCAGACGGTCGGCTCCCATGCGCGACCCGGCTGCGTGCGCAGCGCCGGGCTTTCCTCCATTTTCAAAAGACGCGATCTCCTCCTTCAGCCGATCGATCTCCTGCTGCTTCGCCTCGAGATCCTTGTTCGCGCGGCTCGCGATATCGGACCGGATGGAGACAGCCGTGCTGCCCTCCGCGATCCGGTTCATCGCGTCCTCGAGATCCCGGCGCAGCCTCTCGCCCTCCGCGAGCGCTTGCTCGTGCGCCGCGGTGAGCGACTGGCGCTGACGCTCGAGATCCACGATCTGCCGCTCGTAGTCGCCCTGGAGCATCGCGACCAAGCGCTGCATGTCCACGGGCAGTTCGCTGAGCCGCAGATCGATATTCGGCGCGACGGGCTTCGGGGGCGCTGCCGGCGCGGGTTCGGGCGAAGCTGTGTCCCTCGCAAGCCGAAGCGAGGCAGAAGCACCGGGGTCGCCATCCGGCGCAGGAAACGGAGGCGCGGAGGCGCCCGCCCCGGCCGGCTTCGCGGGCGCGACGGGTTCCGGCCTGTCCGTGCCGGTCTTCGTGAACCACGATCCCTGCTGTCCTCCACCGCCGCGCCCTGGCAGCACGCGGCCCGTCTGCGCGGGCGGCGGTATGCCGGTGCCGTACTTTGCGGGCTTCTTCGCGCGCAGCTTTTCGGCGAGCGCCGATGGCGTCCCCCCGTTGTCCCCGATCCCGGCTGCACCTTTCGCGCTCGTCACCAGCTTCGCAATTTTCTGCCACGGGAAACGGATCTCGACCCCGTCTGCCTCGAGCACCTCGGAGCGGAAAATCTGCGGGACCCGGCGGTATATCTCCGCGAGGTTCACCATCGTGATGCCCTGCGCGATCCGCGCCGAGAGCGCAGGAATCTCAAACCGCAGTTCGGCCTTCAGATCGTGCGGCCCGGGCAGCAGCAGTTGCGCCGGGATGCGGTGCAGGAAATCGCCGAGTTCGAGCCGGATTCCATCCGCTGGCGGAGCCTCCTTCGCCGCGATCACCTCGCCGATCATGGGCATCTTCGCCGGCGCTCCGGCAGCCGTCCTCAGCCCCGGCACGGGAGCAGGCGGAGGTTCCTGTTTTTGTTTGCGCTTCAAACGGTCGAGAAAACTCATGCGTGGAAATGGGCGTTACGCATCACTTGGATGGGATGGTTTCCGTAGCTGCTTTCACGCCTTGTGTCGCGATAAAACCTTGCGCGCTTTTGCGCCGCTGCGGGCCTTCGGCGGTGGCTCGATGAAACGCGCGCACTCTTCCGCAAGCCGCTGGGAAAGCGTGACCGTCGCGACCGCGTCGCTGCCATCGTACGCGACCCGGAGCACCTGCGCCTCGCGGTGCAGCCGCGCGAGCACGCCGGACTCCGCGGCGGGGATGCGCAGCTCACGCGTGACGTTCCCAGGCGACGCAAGCTCCGTCATTTTCTCCAGCAGCGCGGGGATGCCCTCGCCGGTGTGCGCGGAGATGAAGAGCGCGTCCGGAAAATGCGATCTCAGCCGCTGCAACACCGCGGGATCGGCGACCTTGTCCACCTTGTTGAATACGATGATCGCCGGGCGGTCCCCCGCGCCGAGTTCCTTCAGCACGTCAATCGTCGTCTGGTGAAATTCCAGCACCTCGGGCGCGCTCGCATCCAGCAGATGCACGAGAAAGTCCGCCTGCACGGCCTCCTCGAGAGTGGCCTTGAACGCCTCGACGAGACGGTGCGGAAGCTTGCGCACAAAGCCCACCGTGTCCGTGAGCAACAGGGGCTGGTGCGAGGGCAGCGCGACCTTGCGCGTCGTCGTGTCGAGCGTTGCAAAAAGCTTGTCCTCCACGAGCACCTCCGCGCCGGTGAGACGGCGGAGCAGCGAGGATTTTCCCGAATTCGTGTAGCCGACGATCGCGCAGTTCGGCACCGGCGTGCGCTGGCGGTCCTTGCGCTGCGTGGCGCGCGCGCTGCGGATTTCCTTCAGCTCGGCCTTCAGCTTGTCCATCGCCTTCCAGCTCCGGCGGCGGTCCTGCTCGAGCTGGCTCTCACCCTCGCCGCGTCCGCCGATGCCGCCGCCCTGCCCGCCGAGATGGCTCCATGCGCGCGTGAGCCGCGGCAGCGAATATTCGAGCTGCGCGAGTTCGATCTGCAAGCGGGCCTCGCGGGTCCGCGCACGCGCCGCGAAAATATCGAGGATCACCTTTTGCCGATCGAGCACGGGCATCCCCGCGAGCAGCTCCCAGTTCCGCTGCTGGCTCGGCGTGAGGTCGTGATCGAAGACGATGCCCGCGAGCTTCTCCTCCTTTGCGCGCTCTGCGAACTCCTCCGCCTTTCCGCTGCCGATGAGGTAGCGCGCATGCATCTCGCGGTGCTGCACGAGTTCGCTGCCCGCGATCGCGATGCCGCGCGTGCGCACGAGCTCGGCCAGCTCCGCGAGCAGGCTCGCGGCCTCCGCACGCTGCGAGGCGTGCGTGTAGTTTCCGATCAGCAGGACCGCGCCGGACATCGCCGGCTTTTCAGGATCTTTGGGCATTGGCACTCGAACCGGAGAGCATACCGCTTCGCACGCGAATCGCAAAGCCCGATGTTTCCCGCGCGCGCTTCCTCACTTGGAGTTTGGTGTTTGGCGTTGGGCGTTTGGCCCCGCAGCGGCCTTCGGTTATCCGATCTTTTTCTCCGAATCACGATGCGCCTGCGGCGGGCCAAACTTCCAACGCCCAACTCCAAACTCCAAACTCCAAAATTGCCCCCTTCCTCGCCTGCGTCGCACGGTTCGCGCATCGAATTTTTGGCTCATCGCTTGGCGCGCGGGATGCTGTCTCATGGAAGCTGTGCCCACTGTAGTCCTGCCAAGTCAGCCCCAAGCCCAACCGGTGAACCATCGCAGGAAGGGTCCTCTTTCCACCGAGGACGCCCTTCCCGGATCGGCTTCGCGCACGGGTGAAACCAAGGGAACCGAACCCCTCCGGGTGCGCCTCCGTGTCTGGCAGCGCCTCCTGCTGGCGATGGCAGCGCTCGTGCTTCCCAGCGCCGCGATCGCCGCCGCGGGATTCGGCAACCGCTACGGACTTTTTTCGGACTTCATCTCCCACCTCCTGCTCATCGCCGGCATCGTGGGCCTGATCGCCGGCGCCATCCTCGCCGTCCGGATCGCCCGCGGGATCAGCAGTTCGATCCTCGAACTCGCCGGCCAGGCATCCCTCGTCGCCGAGGGGAAACGCCAGGATCTCGCCTTTTCCACGCGCGGTGACGAAATCGGTGATCTCGCCGAGGCCTTCTGCCGCGTCCTCGACGCCAGCCACCGCGACCGCGAGCGGCTCATGATGAACAACAAGGAGCTGCTCACCATGAACGAGCAGCTCGAAAAGGCGAGCGAGCAGGTGAAATCCTTCGCCTTCAAGGCCGGCGAGGCGAACATCGCCAAACGCGAATTCCTCGCCGTGATGAGCCACGAGATCCGGACGCCCGTGAACGGCATCATCGGCATGACCGAGCTCGCCCTCCAGACCGAGCTCACCCACGGCCAGCGCGACTACCTCGAGACGATCAATTCGTGCGCCGAATCGCTCCTCGCCCTGCTCAATGACGTGCTCGACTTTTCCAAGATCGAGGCCGGCAAGCTCGAACTCGAGCGCACGGAATTCAGCCTCCGCGAACTCCTCGGCGAAACCGTCACCACGCTCGCGCCGCGTGCGCAGAACAAGGGCATCGAGCTCCTCCTGCACATCCGCCCCGAGGTGCCCGACATGATCATCGGCGACCCGCACCGCCTGCGCCAGGTCATCGTGAACCTCGTCGGCAATTCGCTCAAATTCACCGAGCGCGGCGAGATCCTCGTCCGCGTGGAAAATTCACGCTGGGTGGATGGCAGCGCGGAACTCATCTTCAGCATCACCGACACCGGCATCGGTATCGCACCCGACCGCATCGGCGAAATCTTCCACGCGTTCAACCAGGCCGACTACTCGACCACGCGCCGCTTCGGCGGCACCGGCCTCGGTCTCGCCATCACGCAGCAGCTCGTGCAGATCATGGGCGGCGAAGTAAAAGTGGAGAGCGAAGTCGGCCGCGGCACCGTCTTCCACTTCACCGGGAAATTCAGCTACCGCAAAGGCGAGGAGGAGCAGGACGACCGGACCGTCACCGACTTCTGCGGGCTCCGCGTGCTCGTCCTCGATGCACACCCGAACAGCCTCCGCATCACCTCGGAACTTCTCAGCACATGGAAGATGGACGCCCACAGCGTGCGCGACGTCACCAGCGCGCTCACGAAGCTTCGCGACGCCAAGGCCCTCGGCAAGCCTTACGACCTCTTCGTCGCAGACGCCGTCCGCCCCGGGAGCCCCGGCGTGAAGCTCGCCTCCGCCATAGACACCTATCCCGAGCTCACCTCCACGCGCGTCGTCCTCCTCGTCTCCTCCACGCGCCTCGGCGAGATGGACCGCTACCAGCACGCCGCCATCCGCGCCACGCTCATCAAGCCCGTCACCGCGCGCTCCCTTCGCATGGCCGTCGCCAAGGCCCTCGAAGGCCCGAAGAAAGACGGCAACATGTCCGTCCCGAAAAACGGCAGCGTGCCCGCCCAGCGCCAGCTCGAAGTCCTCATCGCCGAGGACAACGCCGTCAACCAGCGCCTCGCAAAACTCAACATCGAAGGCTGGGGCCACAAGGTCACCCTCGCCAACGACGGCACCGAAGCCGTGGACGCATTCAAAGACAAGGACTTCGACCTCATCCTCATGGATCTCCAGATGCCGAAGATGAGCGGCTTCGAGGCATCCGCTTCCATTCGCAAACTGGAGAAAATGCGCGGCATCACCCGCACCCCGATCCTCGCCCTGAGCGCAAACGTCCTCAAAGGCGTCCGCGACGAATGCGTGAAATCCGGCATGGACGGCTATGTCTCCAAGCCCGTGCGCCAGCCCGAACTCCTCGGCGCGATGGCACAGCTCATCACCAATCTCTTCGTGGACGGCTCCGCCGGCGACGACTTCCTCGCCGTGCAGGGGGCGAAAACCTCCGCAGGCTCTCCCACCTCCGCCGTCTTCACCGCACCCGCTGCGAAACCCGACACCGCGCAAGATGGAAAGATGGAATCCGGAATCCGCCAGCGCCCGCCGACGCCAGATAAGCCGAACACCCACACTCACACCACAGCGCCGGCCACACCCGCGGCTCCGCCCACACCCGCCGCCGCAGCCAAGCCCATGGCCCCGCCAGCCCCGGCATCCAAACCGCCCACGCCCGGCATCGCCGCGAAACAAGCCCCAGCCCCCGCACCCACAGCTCCCGCCGCACCGCAACAAAGCACGCCAGGGCCCCTCCTTTTCGACCCGGAACCGCTCATGGAAAACCTCGGCGGCGACAAGTCCCTCCTCGGCGAAGTCGTCCTCCTGTGCCGCGAAAACGACACCCCCAGGCTTCTCGAAGAACTCTCACGCGGCATTGACGCAGGCGACTCCGACTCCGTCGCAAAAACCGCTCACGCGCTCAAAGGAATGGTCGGCGCATTCAACGCCACCGACGCATGGGCCTCCGCAAAGATGCTCGAGATGACCGCAAGAGCCGGAAAAAAGGAAAGCCTCCGCGAGGAGGCCACCCAGTTCGTGTACAAACTCCGCGCCCTCCTCATCAGCCTCGAGACCTTCGCCGGCACGGACCACCGCGACATCAAGTGGAACTGAGCGCCGCACGCGCAACGTAACTGCGCCTCCTTGCCGGCATGCGGTGCATCGCATTCTTTGTCGCTGACTGATGCCGGATCATCCGGCACGCCCTTCTGTGCCAATGACCCAGCGACGGGAATTGCGGTGTGATACGATTTTCACAGTCTGCCTGCCGGACGGCGGGCGCCCCTGCTCCTTGCGCTTCGCACCGCAACCTCATTCTCGCAATTTGACTGTGTGACTCGCATGAGACACGGACGATCAGCTCCTTTCCTGCTTCCCAACGGGCGAACGACCGATGGCGCGCCCATCTTTCGGGCGCTGTCACCACTTACCGGAAAAATCGTGTCATCCATTCTTCAGATTTCCTGATCAAGATATCCGCGGCCTCCAGATGTCCGGTGACATCGCTGTTGTCATTCTTAAATGCATTCACAGCCGTTTGAATTTCACGTCGTGCGGGACCGTAATAATCACTGTCCGGCCCGCGCAAAATTCTGATTCAGATTCCCTGCCTTGCGACACATGATCCGGCTAATCCACCGAGAGTCATTCCTGACAGGAAAGCGGCGAGGCATGGGAGTAATTTCACCGCTTATGGCAAAGGCGCATTTGGAGGAGCAGACAAATCCCTGCCCGCCGCATAAGCACCGGCGAAAGCGGTTCCGATGAGAACCAGGCAAGCTTCTAAACTTCGTGCGGTGCTATGTGGTGCATCACATGACAGGGCCGTTCGGGAGATGGATGACGACGCCGTATCAGCCCTATTCCACCACTCGTCATTCGTCATTCGTCATTGCCATCGGTATCATCCAATCACGGCCGGCGGACTAACGGATCAGAACCCGCTGCCTGTCGAAACCCGAGGTGTCCCGCGACTGCGCTTGGACTCCGATGCCGCCGTGGACTCTCTCCCCGCTCCCTTCCTGGCAGGCACAGCCGGGGAGCAAAATAAAAAGGCCGATGCCCAATAGCTTGAGCATCGGCCTGATCATTGAAAGTTCGGGTTTCTTACTTCTTCTTGGAAGTCGGTGAGGGGCCCTTGCCGGCCTTTGCCGCGGCCCAGCGCGCCTTCATCGCTGCGGCGAGCTTTGCTTTGACCTCGGGAGAAACAACGCGCTTCTTCTTTCCAGTCACCTTTGCGGCCTTGGCAGCCGGGGCAGCCGGGGCCTTGGCAGCCGGGGCCTTCGGAGCGGGAGCCTTGCCGGCCCTGATCTTGGCCCAGCGGGCTTTCTGTGCGGCGACGATGCGTGCGCGGCCAGCCGCGGACATCCCGCCTTTTTTGACGGCGGCCGGAGCTTTCGCAACGGGAGCTGCGACTGCTGCGACTGCTGCGACTGCCTTCGGAGCCGGCGATCCGGAGAAGAGGGCAGCGAGTTCCGCTTCGAGTGCGGCGATCTGCTCGGAGAGTTGGAGACCGCGTTGGAGTTGTGCGAGAGTAGGTGTGGATTGTGACATGGTTAGGAGAGCATTCGTAGCTTGTGACAATGATGCGTCAAGGATGTTTCTATAACAAAACTGAAGGCGGTAGCATGTGCGACAACGGGCCGGATAGCCGCCACGGCAAGCATCCTCCCGTGGCATTGCCGGCTTCTTGATGACGAGCGTTTCACGTGCGGTGCAATGGCGAAGGCAAGACTCTGAATCGAAGCAGCTACGCATATCCGGCCCGCCCTGATGAACGCGCACCGGAGCGGTGTGCCTTCATCCGTACCCATCCGTGTAATCCGCGGTGAAGCCTCCGCATCATCCCCGGAGTGTCGCAGCGATCTCATCGTGTCTGTCAAATGACGTCTCGCTGCTTACGGTGGACGAACGCGCGGATCTGGGATCCGCGCCGACGATGGCAACGCTCTGCGCGAGATTCAGCCACAGCATTGTCGCGTGTGCTGACCTTGAACCGAATCCGGCAGCGCGGATTCAATCGGCGTCTGTCATGTCCGCAAGCTTTGGTCATGGTGATCTGAAATAAGCATTTCCATCGCGCCATCGCCGCCCCTAAGAACTCGCCCGCTGGCTCCTCTATTTCCCACTCATCATGAACA
>Ga0208856_1000183_pt1 | contig 26806 bp, 24 predicted proteins | sample LakMenEpi13Jul12_FD_150690 | JGI IMG/M metagenome (GOLD analysis project Ga0208856, IMG submission 150690) | Freshwater microbial communities from Lake Mendota, WI - 13JUL2012 deep hole epilimnion (SPAdes) | ecosystem: Environmental > Aquatic > Freshwater > Lentic | place: Lake Mendota, Madison...
CATCCTAGAAGTCGGCGGCGGCGACGAGAAGCGGCTGAAATTTCTCGCCGAGCGGACGGACAAGATCTTTGCGAGCTGAAACGCGACGAGCGCGATCAGAGGAAGAGCTTCCGGAACAGCCAAGGCAGGATGATCATCAGCACGATGATCCCGACTGCTGCGAAGGAAAATGTCGTTTCTCCGAAGGAAAATGTCGTTTGCATGATGCGGGAGTGAAAGCGCCGCCGGGCGGGGAGTCAACGTAGGCTGGGTGAACGACCGATGGCGGACATGGCGTCGTCACGCGCCCGCGAACTGCGGGTGCGAGCGGATTGCGTGCTCGAATGCGGCGTGTTCTTCCTTGGGAATGTCGGCGGGGAATTTTGCGGCGGATCGCGTCCACCGTCCGAGCCAGTCGTGGGCGAGGAGTTCGTGATTGCGCGGTGAGTGGAGCGCGGCGGGCGTGAGTGCGATCGTGGTGTCGGTCTTGTCCACGGTGCTGCATCCGCGCGCGACTTGGAAGCCGGCGGCCAGGAGCGAGGCGCGGACGGGCGTGGAGCAGGTGTAGGTGAAAAGTTCGACCGCGCGATGCCCGCACGCGGTGAAGATTTTTCTGAAGGCGGCGAGCGTCCACAGTGACGCGTCGGTCTTGCTCGAAAACATGTCGAAAAAAATCAGGTCGGGCGGAGCGGGAGCCGCTGGGATTTTTTCCGGGAAGTCGCCGAGGACGAGCGTCCAGCTCAGGCCCGGATGATCCGATGACTGCCAGCGGCCCGCATCGAGGATTCCGCCGACGCCTGCGTGGCGGAGGTAGGTGAATTCGCGGTTGTGCAGGAAGGCGAGCTTCAGCGGATCGAGATCGTTTTCAAAGCTGACGACATGCATCGGGCGCACGCGCTCCGTCGAGGCGAGCGCCTCGTAGCAGAGGATCGCGGACATCGCGTTCGTCGCAGCACCGAGGCCGACATCCCAGATCACGAGCGGCGCTGCGGTGTCCGCATTTTCGTCCGCGGAAATGCGCAGGCGCGCGGCGAGATGGGACTGCTCGATGTAGAGCCGCTGGGCCTCCTCCATCGGCGGTGTGCGCGAGTGCATGATCTCGCCGGAGGAAATCTGCCGGATGCTCGCGAAACCTTGCGGAGCGAAATGCACGTCGTAGTTTCCGAGTTGGAACGCCATTTTTTTCCGACGAGGCTTCTGCTTGTGGATCGGGTGATCCGCGCAGGACTCGTGCAGGAAGGCGCGCTTCTCGTGGTAGAGCTCAAGGAAGCGGTTTTCAAAAATGCTCTGCCGGATCTCGCGCATGAGCTGGTGGTAAAAGTAGAGATTGTGCTGGCCGAGGAGCTGCCAGCCCAGGTGCTCGCCGCACTTCGTGAGGTGATGCAGGTAGGCTCGCGAGTAGCGCGCACAGGTCGGGCAGGTGCAGAGCGGATCGAGCGCGGCGTCGGAGAATTTGTACACGCTTCGGCGCAGTTGCAGAAATCCGCGCGACGTGAATGCGGCGCCGCGCTGCGCGACCTGCGTGGGGATGATGCAATCAAACATGTCCACGCCGCGGTGCACTGCCTCGAGGATGTCGAGCGGCGTGCCGACGCCCATGAGGTAGCGCGGGCGATCGTGCGGGAGAAGTTGTGCGGTGAGTTCGCAGGTGTCCTGGCGTTCGCTGCGGCTCTCGCCGACGGCGAGGCCGCCGATGGCGAATCCATCGAACGGCATCTCCGTGAGCCCCGCCGCGCTCTCTCGCCGCAGGTTCGGAAACAGCGCGCCTTGCACGATCGCAAAGATCGCCTGAGGAGAATCGCCCCGCGCCGCAAGACTGCGCGCGGCCCAGCGTTGCGTGATCTCGAGCGCGGCGCGTGCGGTGCTTTCATCGGCAGTCGAGGGGATGCACTGGTCGAGCGCCATCATGATGTCGCTGCCGATCGCGCGCTGGGTCTCGATGCTCACTTCGGGACTGAGCATGATGCGCTTTCCGTCGAGGTAGCTTTGGAAGCTCGCGCCTTCCTCAGTCATCGTGCGCTCCTGCGACATGGAGAAAATCTGAAACCCGCCGGAATCCGTGAGCACGGAATTTTTCCAGCTCATGAATCCGTGGATGCCGCCGGTGCGCCGGAAGACTTCCGGCCCCGGTCGCAGCAGGAGGTGGTACGTGTTCGCGAGCAGGATCTGCGAACCGGCATCCTCGAGCGACTGCGTGAGCTGGCCCTTCACCGTCGCCTGCGTGCCGACGGGCATGAAGATGGGCGTGCGAACTTCATTGTGCGCGGTGTGCAGGGTCGCCGCGCGCGCGTGTGTGCCCGTGGCGGTCGCCTCGACGCGGAATCTCAGCCTTGAGTTGCTCATCGGTGCAGTCCGCAAAATGTGGCGCGCGTGTGGAGTCGGAAGATCATCGGCGGACACCGATAGCAGACTCGCCGCCGTGCGCCACTGCCGGTCGTGGTGCGGACGCGATTGTCCACATGGCCCGCCAATCGGCGGGCAAGAGTGTCCGCCTCACCCCCTGCTCACGCTGCGGAGGCATGGCGGCCCGCGCCTTTAGCCGCATCCGCTGACACCACCGCCGCTGCCGCCGATGACGGAAAAGGAAAAGGTTGCCGCGCGGGCGGGCAAGGCGCGCAGGAATGCGGCGCGGGCCCTGATCGCTGCGAGTGAGAACGCGGCCTCGGGCGCTGACACCGAAAAGAAGGACGGAACGTCCGGCCTCAAAAAACGAGATCCGCAGGGCCTCACGATCGCAAGCGATGGCAAGCCGGGCAAGACCGAGCGCATGGCAGCGAAGGTTGATGCGATCATCTCGGAGCTTCCGGTGGGCCTTAAAAAGCAGGATCCGACCGAGGAGGTGCAGGGCAAATCCGCAATCGCGAAACTTGTTGCGAAGGCCGAGGAGATCCGGGATTCGCTTGCCGGAAAATCCGGGCAGGACGCGCAGGGCGGGCCTGCGCTAAAGCCGAAGCAAAACGTGAAGGAGAAGCTGCTCTCGGCGAAGGAATCCGTGCTCAAATTCGCGTCGGCGGTCATTGACAAAAAGGACGCTGACGGAGCGAAGACGGTGAGCGCGCTCGGCAAGCTTGGCGCGATCTCGACAGTCCTCGCGGACGTGACGGCGAAGCTCGTGCCGCTCGGTCCCACGCCGGCCGATGAAAAAAAGCCCGACGAAAGTTTTGGCAATGGCAACAAGGCGACGACCAAAAAGACGCCGCCAGGCTGAACGACCTCACGGTGGCACTCCGCAAGGCTTCGGCAGCGACGAAAGGCTCCTCTCTCGGCGCAGGTGTCGCCGCGATGAGCCTGCACACCCTCGTCGCGAGCCTCGGCGCGCAGTCCGCTTCCGAAGATGCGGAATCGTTTTCCGACCGGGCGGTTTCCGAACCGGACGAGCCAGCGGTGCTGAGGAAAAAAACCGTGCTGCGATCGCAGGCTGCGCCGGCGGAATTTCTCGGCGCGCTCGGCATCCGCCCGAGGAACACGGACGGCAGGAAGGGATCGGCGCCGCGCGTTGCAGAGCTGCCCGTGCTTGTACTCACGATTCGGAGCGACCGGCTTTTCCGATGGGACTCCGCAGAGCTGCGAAAGGGTGCCGAGCTAGCATTGCGCGAGGTGGCCAGCGTGCTGATCTGCCGTGCAAATCATCCGGTGATCGTCCGCGGCTGCGGCGACGGCTCGGGCGATTCTGGCGAGGATGCGGTGCTCGCCGTGCAGCGCGCCGAAGCCGTCCGAAACTGGCTCGTGGCCTATGGCTGCATCCCGGCGAAGAACACTTCAGTCACCGCATCCGTCCCCGAGGAGCCCCCGGCATCGGGAAAAAGACCGAAGGGCACCGCAACCGCGTCGAATGCAGACAAGGAGCGCAACGTGACCATCGTGCTGCCGCTGATTTCAGAATTTGTATCCGGCATCGCGGGGCAGTGAGATTTTTCTGCCGTCGCAGAAAGTCAGCGCGCACGTGGCGCGTGCCCCTGCGAAATCAAGGTGCCCGGCCGTGCCGCGTGCGTCCCGCGAGCGCGCGGTTCAGCGTGAGCTCATCCGCGTGATCGAGGCCGCCGCCCGCGGGCAGGCCCTGCGCGATGCGCGAGACGGTGACGGGAAAGGGCTGGAGCAGTTCCGCGATATAGTTTGCCGTCGCATCGCCCTCCACATCCGTGCCGAGCGCGAGGATGACTTCGGAAAAATGTGCGTCCTGCACGCGTGCGATCAGCGACGCGATGCGCAGATCGTCCGGACCGATGTGATCGAGCGGCGAGATGCGGCCGCCGAGCGCGTGATAGCGTCCGCGGAAGACGCCCGTGCGCTCCAGCGGCAGGATGTCCGTCGGCTGTTCGACGACGCAGAGCAGCGTGTTGTCGCGATCGGGCGCGGCGCAAAATTCGCACAGTGGCTCCGTCGTGAAAAATCCGCACTGCGGGCACGCGTGGACGTGTTCGCACACCGCGACCACGGACGCCGCGATGTCGCGCGGTCGCGCGTCGCGCGACTGCACCATCCACAGCGCGATGCGCTCGGCGCTGCGCGGGCCGATGCCCGGCATGCGCTTCAGCTCCGCGATGAGCGCGCGGATCGCGGCGGGATATTCGACGCGTTTCATTGGCGAGGCCTCACAGCCGCGAATTGCTCCAGCCCAGCACCGGCAGGCCCTGCTGCATCTGCTCAATGCGGCGGATGTAAAAATCCACCGCGCCGTCCGAACCGTACTTGTCGCGTGTTTCCCGAAAGGCCGCGAGCGCGCGGTCGAGCAGGTTCTCGCGGAAATAGACGACGCCCTTCCAATACAGATCACGCCGCGCGCGCTGCGGCTCGGAGAGCTGATCCTTGTGCGTGATGAGTTCGTACACCTCCTCGCGGCTGCTGCCGTCGGGATAGCGCTGGATGTTTTCCATGGGGCGCACCTCGACGGCCTCCTCCGCCAGGCCGAACGTCCGCGTTCCGATGAGCGTGCGTGTTCCGTAGATCGAGTTCGCCGTGCAAAGCCGCCGCGCAAATTCCACCGGCTCGCCTGAAACGCTCAACGCGCCGAGCCGCCGCGAGCCGTATGCCGCAAAGATCACCTCGCCGCTGTTGATGCCGAGCCGCCAGTCGAAGACCTTGCCCCACTTGTCGAGGCACGCGCGGTTCAGGGACTCCAAGTGCGCGGTGAGATCGAGCGCCGCCTCGCACGCGATGCGCGCATGGCCGGGGTCCGGCAGCGGCGCGCCGAAGACCACGCGCAGGCTCTCGCCATCGCACTCGTCGAGATACGCGCCGCGCCCGACGAAAAAGTCCGCCGCATTTTCGAGAAAGGCGTTCGTCATCGCGACGTAGTTGTCCGTGTGCATCGTCGCAAGCAGTTCCTCGTGGTTGATGATTTCGCACACGACCACGGTCGCCTCGCGCAATTCGCCATCGAAATTTAGCCGCGCATTTCCTTCCAGCAGCCGGGAGAAAGTGCGCTGCGACACGCGGTCGCCGAGCAGTTGCTGTAGCGTCTGCTTTCGCCGCCCGGCTGCGCTCCTCGAAAAGCCGAACGCCGCGCCCGTTGCCACGACGATCGCGGTGATGCCCGCGAACGGCGAAAAAAACGCGCCGTGGAGATTCGCGACCCACACCGCGGCCACCGTCTCCGCGAGCGCCGCGAGCACGATGCCGAGCTTCAGCGCGATGCGGTTCAGATCGATCGTCGTCCACGCGATGCCGGCCGAGATGAGCAGGACGAGGAAATATTGCAGCGGGCGCTCGACGACGGGCGGCGACGGGCGGCCGAGGAAATTTGCGAGCGACGCATCGAGCCGCGCAAACGCGTGCAGCTCGAAAAGCCCAGCCACGAACAGCACGGTGAGGGCTCCGCAGATCAAAGTGGCCTTGAGGTATCGCACGCGCTTCCATGTATCATGCGCCGTTCGCCCCGCGCAACCCTCGCGGTGTGTGAGTGGGACGGGCAGTCCGACCACGACAGCAGGGGCGGCCATCCCACAGGGCTCCGGCACGCTCCCGCGCGCGTAGTCGGATTCCGCGTGCGAAAATGCGCCGCATTTCCGTCCTGTGACTTGCTGTCCCGATGTCACCTCCGTGCCGTGCGCCGCGTCTCACGAGCAATACGACGCGGATCCCGATGCGCTTGCGCCGGTGCTGCGGCGCGTCACGCTGCTGCGCGCGGTTTACAGCGACCGCCAGCTCTTCGCGGTGATGTGCGAATTTTGGAGCGACCACTTCAACATTGATCCCGGCATGGGCGATTGCCGCTGGACGAAGCCCGGCGACGAGGACGGTCGTGGTGATGACGGAGTTCGGGCGGCGAGTCGCGGAGAACTCGGCATTTGGCACCGACCACGGGCGCGGAAGCGCGAATGTGAAAAAGTGTCGCTGCGCGATATGCATCGAGGCCGGCGAGGACGCCGGCGCTCCAAACGGCGCGTCGCTATTCCTTGATGATCCCTTTTTCGATCAGCTTGTGCAGCTTCGGTGCGATGACGGCGGAGCAGTAGGGATTCCTGTTCTTGTTCAGGTTGAAATAATTCTGGTGGTAGGCCTCCGCGGCGTAGAACTCCTTCAGCGGGGAAATCTCGGTGACGATGGTCGCGCCCCACTCCTTCTTCGCGCGTTCCTTCGCGGCGTCGGCGGCCTTTTTCTGCTCGTCGTTTGCGTGATAAATCACGGAGCGATACTGCGGGCCTTTGTCGGCACCCTGCTGGTTGGGCGTGGTCGGATCGTGCGCTGCGAAGAAGACATCGAGCAAGGCATCGAGCTTCACGACAGCGGGATCAAATTCGACCTGCGCGACTTCGGCGTGGCCGGTGAGCTTCGTGCAGACCTGCTCGTAGGTCGGGTTCGGCACATGCCCGCCCGAGTATCCGGAGACGACTTTCTTCACGCCGTTCACGCGCTGCAGGACGGCTTCGACGCACCAGAAGCATCCGCCTCCGACGGTGACTTTCTGGGTGGCTGCGGGTTTGGTAGTGCTCACGGGTTCGGCGGAATTGAGGTTCGGAAGTGCCGCGAAAATCGCGGTAACGGCGAGTAGGATGCGAGGGATCATGGGCGGAGACTAGCGGGAAAATTCCCCAACGCAAAGGTCACGATGAAAAATGTGACCATCGCTCCTTTTTTACTCCACGGTGTCATTTTGACTTGAGGCAACACGCACCGACGGTGCAAAAACTCGGATGGCTCGGATGGGGAAGAAGTTCACCACGGATGGCACGGATGATTTCCAGAGGATGATGCTTTCATCCGTGCCATCCGTGATTCTGCCTCCTCTTATTCTGCGGCTTTTGCCCACGCCTTGATCCGCGTACAGGGAAAACCCGCGCTGTGCGCACGTTGGGGGTCGCACAGCGCGGGTCTCTCGAGGGAATCCGTTGGGGGGATTCCGGGGCAGATTGTTTAGCGCTTGCTGAACTGGAAGCGCTTGCGGGCACCGGGCTGGCCGGGCTTTTTGCGTTCCTTCATGCGCGGGTCGCGCGTGAGCAGGCCCTCGGCCTTGAGCGGGCCGCGGAGTTCGGCGCTGATTTGCAGAAGCGCGCGGGCGATTCCGAGGCTGACTGCACCGGCTTGACCGCCGACTCCGCCGCCACTCGCGTTTGCGGTGATGTCGTAGGTGTTGCGGCTCTTCGCGATTTCGAGCGGCTTCAGCACCATTCCCTGGAAGGAGGTGACCGGAAAGTAGTCGTCGTAAGGACGTCCGTTGATTGTGATTTTTCCCGACCCTGACGTGAGGCGAACGCGTGCGGTGGCGGTCTTGCGGCGTCCGATGGCGGAAATGATGGCTTCGGTGGACATGATGCGATTTTCTTCTGCTTAGGAAACTTTGCCGACTTTCACGGGCTGCTGTGCGACGTGCGGGTGCTCGGCGCCGGCATACACCTTGAGCTTCGTGATCTGGCCGCGGCCGAGGCGGGTGTGCGGGATCATGCCCTTGATGGCATTCGTGATGAGGAGTTCGGGACGGCGAGCGCGGCGGTTGCCAAGCGTCTCGCTCTTGTGGCCGCCGACGTAGCCGGAAAAGCTCATGTAGGTCTTCGCGGTTTCCTTCTTGCCGGTCACGCGCACCTTGTCCGCGTTCACGACGATGACGAAGTCGCCGGCGTCCATGTGCGGGGTGAAAATGGCCTTCTCCTTACCACGGAGAATGTTTGCGGCACGGGCTGCGACGCGGCCGAGCACCTGGTCGGCGGCATCAATGAGCCACCAGCGGCGTTGAACTTCGTTTGCTTTTGCGGAGAGTGTCCTCATGGGTTGAAAAAGGGGGCTGAACCTAGGAAGCGGGGAGGGGACTGTCAACGGCTATTTCGCGCAATCTGCGGGATATTTTGCGATCCGCCAGTCCGCCGCACTTGGCGAACCCATCCGGCTGCACGCCCATGCCCCGCGCAGGGCTTCCGCCTCAGAGGGTGTGCCGGAATTCAAAGAAGCCTCACGTAAAGGCGCAAAGGTGCAAAGAAATGCACGGAAAGCCTGCGGCCCTTTGCGTCTTTGCGCCATTGCGTGACTCCAAAAAAACGACTTCCGGAACACCGACTCAAGCTCGCAGCCTCTACTTCCCCTTGCCCTGCGCAGCAGTGATCGTGGAGACGGATCCGTTGTTTTTGAAGTCCTTGCCGAAGGTGAGTTCCACTTTCGCCGCAGCGACCGCGATGCCCGGCACGGACACGCTCGGCCGCGTGGTGTAGCCCGCGCCGCCGCCCGTGATCTCGTAGCCGATGACCGCCCGGCTTTTTTCACCAGCGCATCCGCAGTGGCCGGCGTAGTTTTCCACAGGTTGCCGCGGCCGGGCGGGTAGCGGTAGAAGTTCGACACGGTGTCCAGAGCAGTTCAATAAATGGTGTAGCCGCGTGATAGCGTAATTCGACGCAGATCAATGGCCTGGAGGGCCAGCGGAAATCAGCCGGTGGCGCGAGCCACCGGATCCGCCGAAAGATCGAACGCGCCCCGGAGGGTGCGCCGGAAATAGCCCGGCTCCCACCACCACCTCCGGGGCGGATTCCGTTTTGGACGAGGTCCGGTGGCTCGCGCCACCGGTTAATTTCCGTCGGCCCTCCGGGCCATTCCGCAGGAATCCGGAAGTTCGAGGGAGGCTATGTTTTAAACTGAATCGCTCTAGCTTGGTTGAACCGGGAGGCAAGGGGCTTGGCACGCGCGCGCTCCATCCGCTCGCGCGAAACGATCCTGATTTTTCTCCCACCAGTCTGCCTTCGATTCCTCGGCCAGCCTCATCGCCTCACCTTGCGACATCGCACTGCCCGCCACGAGCGACGTAAAACGAATCGGGCGCAGGATCGCCTCGGTCTGCGCGGGATCCATTTCGCCACGCGGGATCGCCATGTGGAATTCCTTCTCCGTGGACTCGACGGTAATCATGGCATCCTTCTACCGCATGGCGTCGCCGAGCGCAGCACCACCCTCATCATCCGGCGGCAAGGTCGAAAAAACAGCGCGCCCTTTTGTCTTTCGGCGGGCATGTGTCCCTCCGGGACAGACGCACTTGACACCGTTCACAACATTTCAAAGTGCGCGAATGGCTCTAAACACGCGGCGCGCTCGTTCGCGCAGGTTTTCTACCCTGCCTACTCTTAGGAGTTGTGCGTCTCCGTCACGCCACGGCCTGGAGCCGCCGCTGCGCGCGTGCGGGCAGCGTGAGATCGAAGGTCGCGCCGCCCTTGTTGCTCCGGTGGCGGAGCGTACCGCCGAACTCCTGCGCGCAGCCGAGTGCGACCGCGAGGCCGAGACCGGCGATCTGATTTTTTTTCTTCGTGGAAAAGAACGGCTCGTAGATCCGCGACATGTCGGAGGGACGGATGCCCGCGCCGTCGTCAATCACTTCGATTTTCACTTGCTCGCCTTCGTGGGTGCTGCCGCCGCCGGGGAAAAGATCGGGCTGCTCGGCGCCCTTTTCCACGCTCACGCGGACGGTGACTTTTGAATACGCCGCCTCGCACGCGTTGCGCACGAGTTCGACGATGGCGAGCTTCATCCGCGAGATGTCCACGCACACGGACGGGAGGCCTTCGGGGCACTCGACGGTGAGATTGACGTTCGGCGTCTGGAGCCGCTGGAGTGTCGGCGCGAGCTGGCGGAAAAGGTCGGCGGGCTCCATTTCGCGCGGGAGCGTGGATGCGGGGCGGGTGACGGCGTTGATGCGCTCCATGAGTTCGCTCGCGTCGCACGCGCCGTCGCGGACACGGGTGAGGCCCTCCTTTATGACCGGGTTCAGCTTCTGGTCGTCCATGAGGAGGCCGAGGTAGCCGTGAAAAAGCGACAGGATGTTGTTCATTCGATGGGCGAGGCCGCGCACCAACTGGTCCTGAAATTCGGAGAATATGAGTTGCATCATGGTTGAGCTACCCGCGCTTCATAGCATCACGTGTGCGAGATTTTGCAGCCCCGGAATTTTTTCGCACCAAACAGGGAATTAATCTCCGGCTGGCACGGCGGCTGGCTGGGAGCTGACTTCGCCGGCGGTCATCGTGCGCAGCGTGCCGTCGGCGAGGCGGAGGAGCAGGTTGCCCTCGGCGTCGAGGCTCTCGGCGCGGCCCTCGAATGAGATATCCGCGGCGTCGAGGCGGATCCAGTTGCCGAGGATTGTGCTGCGGCGCGCGGCCTCGGCGAGGAGCGTGGAAAAATGGGCGTCCACTTCGGGCAGGCGCGCGGTGAGTTCGCCGAGGATCGCGGCGGCGAGCGCGCTGCGGTCGAGTGTGCGGCCGGTGAGCTGGCGCAGCGAGGCGGCGCGGTGCGCGATGTCGGCGGGCATGGCGTCGTGATTCACATTCAGCCCGATGCCGACGACGGCGAACATGCTGCGCGCGGCGTCGCTGGAGCATTCGGTGAGGATGCCCGCGACTTTTTTTCCGCCGACGAGGATGTCGTTCGGCCACTTCACCTGCGCGCGCAGGCCGGTGGCGCGCTCGACTGCGGCGGCGACGCACACGCCGGCCCACGTCGTGAGGCGCGGCCAGAGCGGCACCGGAAATTCCGGGCGGAGCAACAGCGAGAACCACAGCCCCGAGTGCGCCGCCGAATCCCAGCGGCGGCCGAAGCGCCCGCGGCCCGCGGTCTGCCGCTCGGCGAAGACTGCGAGCCCGCCCGCGTGTCCCTCGCGTCCGAGCCGTGCGGCGACGTCGTTCGTCGAGGAGGTTTCCTCGAAGGTGAGAATCTCGCGGGCGAGCGAATCGTCGCTGAACTGCGCATGCAGATCGTCTGCGATGAGGCGGTCGGGCGAGGCGAGCAGGCGGCAGCCGAGGCCGGGCTTTTCCTCGATGTCAAAGCCTGCGCCGCGAAGCCGCGTGAGCGCCTCGGCGATCTGTCCGCGCGACACGCCGAGGGCGTCGGCAAAATCGCCGGGAAGCAGATGCACGGCAGTCGCGCGCAGTTCGCGGAGGAGGCGGGCGTCGAGCGACAGCGCGCTCATGTCTCGACCAGTTCGAGCGAAAAATCCACCGCGGGTGCGGAGTGCGTGAGCGCGCCGACGCTGATGAAATCCACGCCTGTAGCGGCGATTGCGTTCACGGTCGCGAGTGTCACGCCGCCGCTGGCTTCGAGCAGGACGGCGCGATTTTTTCCGTCGCGCAATTGCACGGCTTCGGCGAGCTGCGCCGTGGTCATGTTGTCGAGGAGGATCACATCCACGCCGTCGAGCGTGAGAAAGTCGCGCACCTGGTCGAGCCGGTCGGCCTCGATCTCCACGCGCACGCCGGGATGCTCCGCGCGGAAACGCCGCACATTTTCCGCGAGCTGCGCGAGCGTGGTCCCGGCGGCGAGATGGTTGTCCTTCACCATCACCATGTCGAAAAGCCCGAGGCGGTGGTTCGTGCCGCCGCCCGCGAGCACGGCGGTCTTTTCCAGCGCGCGCAGGCCGGGCGTGGTCTTGCGCGTGTCGAGGATGCGCGCGCAGTGCGGCTTTACGGCATCCACAAATTTGCGCGTGAGCGTGGCGACGCCGCTGAGCTGCTGGATGAAGTTCAGCGCCGTGCGCTCGGCGGTGAGGATGCCGCGGACCGGGCCGGAGATTTCGATCGCGGTGTCGCCGGGCTGCAATGTGTCGCCGTCCCTGCGGACGCCCCGCACGTCGAGGGTCGCATCCACCAGTGCGAACGCCCTCACCGCGCAATCCACGCCTGCGAGGACGCACGGTTCCTTCGCAAAGATCCGCGCCTTTCCGCCGCGCACGGCGTCCACGAAATATTCGCACGTCAGATCTCCGCTGCCGATGTCCTCCGCGAGCGCGAGCGCGACAGGGTCAGGGAAATTCTGAATTCTGAATTGCCCCGCCTCCGCCCGCGGCTGTCTCGCTGCGCTCGGCGCTGAATTTTGAATTTGGTCGGACACTGCGGCGGGACGGTTATTCGTGCGCGGCGTGCGCGGCGTCCCTGTGGACGTGCGCGAGGCTGACTCCGCGGACGAATGTCTCCAGCACCGCGTGCGGGCCGCCGCGGTAAACGCACAGCGCGAGCAGATCGTCGGGCGTGAGATCCTCGATCTTCGTCTCGGTGCCGCCGTATGGGAGCAGTGCTGCGAGATCCATCACCGTGATGTCGGCCTCCTTGCCGGGATCGAAGCTGCCGATGATGTCGCCTTTTCCAAGCACCGCCGCGGCTCCCTGCGTGGCGAGGTGTAGGACTTCGGCAGGCGACGGGACGATCACATTCGGGTCGGAAAAACTGCGCGCCTTCTGGCTCTCGATCGCGCTGCGCATGACCTGCCAGAGATTCAGCTCCGGGCCGGCGGCGACGTCGGTGCCGAGACCGACCTTGATGCCCGCCGCGAGGTGTTCGCCGAGGGGCATGATGCCGCTGCTGAGGTAGAGATTTGCCGTGGGGCAATGCGCGACGGATGCGCCGGTCTCCGCGAGCACACAGCGCTCGCGCTGCGAGAGGTGGATGCAGTGGCCGAGGATCGTCTGCGGCCCGAGCAGGCCCGCTTTTTCATACACGTCGGTGTAGTCCAGCGACTTGGAAAAAAGATGCCGCACGCGCTCCACCTCCTCGCGGTTTTCCGAGAGGTGTGTCTGGATGTGGCAGCCAAATTCCAGCGCCATCTCCGCAGCCGAGCGCATGAGCCGCTCGCTGCACGCGAGGGCGAAGCGCGGGCTGAACGCGTATTCCAGCAGGCCGTCCGCCTCGCGGTGCCACTTGCGGCAGAGGCGCTCGCTCTCGAGCAGCGCGACGCTCAGGACTTTTCTCGGCTGGAGCGTGCCGTAAGTGCCCACATCCATCATCGTCTGGCCCATGATGATCCTCATGCCGGACTGCGCCGCGGCCTCGAAGGCGAGGTCGCACGAGTCCTCGTAGATCGCCGTGTAGATCGCCGCCGTCGTGGTGCCGTTCCGTGTGAGTTCCGAGAAAAATGCCGCCCCCTCGCGCGCGCCGATCTTCCCGGTGAAGTTGCGCTCCCTCGGAAAGATGTGCTGGTGCAGCCATTCGAGCAACTGCCCGCGCCCGCGTGCGACCACGGGGTATTGCGGCAGGTGCGTGTGGATGTCTATGAGGCCGGGAAAAATGATCGCGCGGTCGGACTGCTGCCAGTGGATGGGCTGCGGGCGGTGCTTCCTCCCGAGGAACTGAAAGCTGCCGACCTCGACGATGCGCCCATCGCCGATGATCACGGCCCCGTCGCGCCAAGCGCGCAGCTTGCCGTATTCGGGGGCGTCAATGACGCAGCCGCGGAGGCCGAGCAGTGGTGTGGTGGATTCCATGAAGGGGCGGGGACGCTACCGGCGGTAAGCTGCGCGGTCAATGCGTGCGGGGATTCGGCAGCGGGCTGTCTTGAACTTTGGCGTTGAGCGTTCCGAGTTTGGCATCGCGGAAAAATTCAACCTGCCCCGTCCGGGCGCGCATCGCTTGCGCCCGCCGCGGTTCGCGGGCATCGTCGCGACATCCTTTCGGTTCCCGACCGTCCCACGCTCCGCGCACGCTTCGTCTGCAAAGTGTGCGCCGCACTTTTACCACAGCCATGAACATCCTCCACATCGCCGCACTCGCCACCACCGTCACCCTCAGCGCCTCGCTCCTCGCGGACGAGGTGAAGCTCCAGACGATCCCCATCAAGGACATTGATGGGAAGCAGACCTCGCTGAAGGCATTCGCCGGAAAAGTCGTGCTCGCCGTGAACGTCGCGAGCCAGTGCGGGAACACGCAGCAATATGCGGGCATGCAGTCGCTCTTCGACAAGCTGAAGGACAAGGGCCTCGTGGTCGTCGGCTTCCCGTGCAACGACTTCGGCGCGCAGGAGCCCGGCACGAATGCGGAGATCAAATCATTCTGCACGTCGAAGTACAGCGTGACTTTTCCCATGATGGACAAGGTCAGCGTGAAAGGCCCGGAGCAGCACCCGCTCTTCAAGGAGCTCACCGGCGCAGGCGCGGCATTCCCCGGCGACGTGAAGTGGAACTTTGGGAAATTTCTTATCGGCCGCGATGGCAAGGTGATCGCGCGTTTCGAGCCGGACGTGGAGCCGGACGATTCGCAGATCGTGAAGGCCATCGAGGACGCCCTCGCGAAAAAGTAGCGCGCACTTTTTCCCCATGAGCTGTGCGATGAGCCTCGCGGAAAAACAGGGTGGGATCGTCGCGCGACTGTCGCTCATCGAGGACATGCACGAGCGGCTCGCCGCGCTCATGTCGCGCGCAAAAAAAATCCCCGCGCCCGATGCGGCGCAGCTCACAGAGGAGAACCGCGTGCAGGGCTGCCAGTCGCGCGTGTGGCTCACGGGGGAATTTACGGACGGCGCATGCCGCTGGCGGATGGACTGCGAGGCGCCGATGGTGAAGGGCCTCGTGGGCCTGCTGTGCGAACTCTACGAGGGCGCGACGCCGGACGAGGTGATCGCATTTGAGCCGACGCTCATCGAGGACCTCGGCCTCGCGCGGATGGTCTCGGGCACGCGCATCGCGGGCCTCGCCGCCGTGCGGATGAGGATGCGGCAGCTCGCGGCGGGGTTTGCAACGGACGCATGCCGATGAAAAACGCGCCGCTGTTCGACGCGCACAACCATCTCCACGCCGCGCGCCTGCTGCCGTGGCGTGCGGATTTTCTCGCGGAGCTGCCCGCGCTCGGCGTGCGCCGCGCAGTCGTGAACGGCACGCGCGAGGACGACTGGCCCGCGGTCGCCGCGCTCGCCGCGCAGGTGCCGTGGGTGCTGCCGTCGTTCGGGCTCCACCCGTGGCATGTGAACGGACGCAGCGCCGCCTGGCGCGAGACGCTTGTGAATTTTCTCGATGCGCATCCCGGCGCGGGCGTCGGCGAGATCGGCCTCGATCGCTGGATCGAAGGCCACGACATCGCCGCGCAGGCCGAGTGCTTCCGCGCACAGCTCGCCATCGCCGCGGAGCGGAATCTCCCCGCCACAATCCACTGCATCCGCGCGTGGGGTGCGCTGTGGGACATCATCCGCGAGGGCACCGTCCCCGCGCGCGGCTTCCTGCTGCACGCGTACGGCGGCCCTGCGGAAATGGTGCGCGGCTTCCTCAACCGCGGTGCGAATTTTTCATTCTCACCGTCGTTTCTCCACGAGCGGAAATCCGCGCAGCGCGAAATCTTCCGCACGCTCCCTGCGGAGCGAATCCTCGTCGAGACCGACGCGCCCGACCTCGCCCCGCCGCCAGAGCACAATCCGCGTCCGATCGCGGATGAAAATGGAAAGCCGCTGAACCATCCTGCAAACATCGTCCTCGCGTACGACGCGTTCGCAAAGATCCGCGGCATGACGTGCAGCGAACTCGCAGAGGTCGTGGGAAAAAATTTCGCCCGTTTGTTTCAACCGTAGAAAAAGCCGCAAGCGCCGCCGCCTTGCCAACGCACTGCCCGCCCGCTACGCCCCTCGCCACGCGATGCTGATGACTTTTCCGCCCTCCGAATTCCTCGACCTCGGCCACACCGAGCACCGGATGCTCTTCGACAACGCCGTGAACGCATGGGACGCGCTGCGGCAGATCCCGAGCTACCTGCAGTTCCGCCTGAAGCCGCAGATCCTCGCAAAGCTCATCGGCAAGCCCTTTGTGAGCAATGCGGTCTTCGTCGGCGCAGGCACCGTGATCGAGCACGGTGCGATGATCAAAGGCCCCGCGTGGATCGGCGAGAACTGCGAAATCCGCAACGGCGCATACATCCGCGAAAATGTGATCATCGGCAGCGGTTGCGTCATCGGCAACTCGTGCGAGTTCAAGAACTGCATCATCTTCGACGAGGCGCAGGTCCCGCATTTCAACTACGTCGGTGACTCGATCCTCGGCCACAAGGCGCACCTCGGCGCGGGCGCGATCCTCAGCAATGTGCGGCTCGATCGCGGCGAGATCACCGTGGCCACGGCGGGCGGCATCATTCCGACGGGGCTGAAGAAATTCGGCGCAATCATCGGCGACCGCGCGGAGATCGGCTGCAATGCCGTGCTGAATCCCGGCTCCATCATCGGGCGCGACGCGATCATTTATCCCGGCACGCAATGGCGCGGCGTGTGCCCCGCGAAGAGCATCGCGAAGGTGCGCACGGAATTTGAAATCATCCCCCGCCGCGCTCCCGGCGAAGGGCGGTAGCGCCGCGCGCCGCCCGAACGAATGGCTGGTGTTCCAGCGGGCGCGTGCCGATTTTTCCGCCATGTGCGCCGCGCTCGAAGTCAACACCCGCCTGCTCCGGCCGGGCCGCATCGTGCGCGCATGGCGCAGGGATCAGATTCTCGCCGCGCTCGTGTGGGCCGGGTTTGCGCGGAAGGAGTCGCTCGGCTGGTGGAAAAAGAAAGTCGGCGAACTCGTGGACGTGCCGGCGCACCGTTTCGCCGAGCGCTCCGATCGCGATCGGCAACTGCGCTGGGACGACATTCCCGCAGGGCTGATCGTGCGCGGCGTAGTGGATCCAAACGACGGCAAGCCGCTCCTGAAAATCGTGACGCGCGCCTCGACGCCTGAGGAACTCACGCGCTTCGAGCATCCGCGGATGCCGCTGCTCGAGCCTCCGCTTTTCAGCGCAGAAATCCCGCCAGACGAACCCGCGCCAGACACCGCGCAGGCGGAGCTTTTTTAGAACGATTCACCCTTATCGAATACTCATGTCTTGAGGGCCAACGGCACAATCACATGCCAGCCCAGGGCAACGCTCGGGGTAAACAGCAACAAACACGTCACAGCCCTGAAGGGCATACGCATCAACTTAATGAGCATTCGTTCTCCGCGGATTTTCCACCGCCGAACTGCTTGCCACACACCCCTCCGGTTGCTGAAATTCGCGCCCCTTTCACTAAAACCAAAAAACACACTCCATGAAATTCGGCCTCAACATCCGCCAGGACGGCGCACTCGACTTCCTCTCGCTCGGCGCACTCGTGCACCGTCTCGATCCCGGCATCATTCCTTTCCGCAAGGCGACGCACTGCGACATCCATGTGAGCGGCGGCGAATTCAACTGCGCGGCGAATCTCTCCGACTGCTTCCGGCTCAACACCGGCGTCGCGACGGCGATGGTGGACTACCCGATCGGCGACCTGATCAATGAGCGCGTGCGTGCGATGGGCGTGAAGCCGTTCTACAAAAAGTTTAAGCACGACGGCGTGCGCGGGCCGAACATGGCGACCGTGTATTCTGATCGCGGCCAGGGCGTGCGTGCGCCGGTCGTTTTCTACAACCGCAGCAACGAGGCCGCGGGCCAGCTCAAGCCGGGTGATTTTGACTGGAAGGCCATCTTCGATCAGGGCGTGCGCTGGTTTCACTCAGGCGGAATTTTCGCCGCGCTCTCCGACACGACGGGCGAGGTGATCATCGAGGCGATGAAGGCCGCGAAGGCGAGCGGCGCGGTGACGTCATTCGACCTCAACTACCGCCAGAAGCTCTGGGACATCTGGGGCGGCCACGGCAAGGCGGTCGAGACGCTCGCGCGCATCGTCGAGCATGTGGATGTGCTCGTCGGCAACGAGGAAGACTTGCAGAAGGGCCTCGGCATCGAGGGTCAGGACGTGGAGACGAAGGGCAAGCTCGACCCGAGCGCGTTCTTCAACGTGATCGAAAAGGCCGTGAAGAAATTCCCGAAGGTGAAAGTCGTCGCGACCACGCTGCGGGAAGTCCACTCGACGAACCGCCACACATGGGGCGCGGTCGCGTGGATTGACGGCAAGACCTACCAGTCCCCGCAGTGCGAACTCGACGTCATCTGCCGTATCGGCGGCGGCGACGGCTACGCATCGGGCTTCATCTACGGCCTGCTCACCGGCGCTTCCGAACAGGAAGCTGTGAACCTCGGCTGGGCGCACGGCGCGCTGCTCACGACGTTCCCCGGCGACACCACGATGGCGACCGTCGAGCAGGTGAAGGCGTTTGCGAAAGGCGGCTCCGCTCGCGTGCAACGCTGATCCGGGCAGGACTCAGCAGATTCAAAACGAAAGGGCGCGGAGAAATCCGCGCCCTTTTTTCTGCCATGATTTTTGGGTACGTGTCGAATGCGGCTCACGCGGTCTTCCGAGCCATGCCTGTCAATTCGGACACGGAGGCGATAGCCGTTTTGCGAATCCCGCTACCAGCCGATCCGCCGGATGCCGGGGATGTTGTCGAAGTGCCCGTCGCGCGACACGACATCGAGCCCGTGCTGCTCCGCGAGCGCGGCGATCCAGATGTCGTGGTAAGGAATCGGCGTATGCGCACGGCGCAGTGCGGTACGGATGTCCGCATAGTGACGCGCAGTTTCGGCATCCGGCGCGAGCACCACGCACGAGGCCTCGATTCCTGCGAGCCATTGCTCCAATGCTTCGCGCCGGGTCGAATTCACAACCCCGAAACGGTATTCGCCCAGTGCGATGCTCGGCAGGAACCACGGCCTGTCCCCGCGCAGGGCATCGAGAAAACCCTGCTCCTGCTCCGCCCACGCGGAAATCGCATTTGTATCGAGCAACATCACCAGCCCTCGGGATCCACACGGGAAAACTCCGCTTCGATCTCCGCGTGAATCCGCCGCAACTCCTCGATCGGAACGTTCGGAGGCGGCACCGATCGGCCGTTGCGCGGGGTCTGCCGGAGCTTGGCCGTCAAGTGCCGCAGGAGGACTTCCTGATCCGGTCGGGGCAGTGTGTCCACGGCGCTTTCGATTTCAGTGAGCGTGCTCATGCCGAGAAGCTAGCACGCACACTTGAAGACGGGCAAGAATCAGAAAATTGCGGACTGGATCACGCAACGACGCGGGTGTGATTCCGGGAAAAGGCGCGAACTTTTTCCTTAGGTTTGGCGCGGCTCGCGAGTTACATTGCCTCAGCTTTCACTGCCGTCCGCATTCCCAATAATGTCGCAGGTCATCAATCCCATGCCAGATTCCCACGAGCCGTCGCAGCCCGCCGCCGATCACCCGATGGCGGCGGTGCGTGCGGCTGCGGAGCCGGAGCGCCACGGTGGACATGCGATCCGGAATACGATCGTGGTGCTCTCGCTCGCGGCGTTGGCGGCACTCGGCATCCGCGCGCTGCGGAATCAGACTCCCGCGAAGGGCGGGCCGGAGGCGGGGAAGCAGTTCCCGGTGCCGATCGTCGCGGGCGTGGTGATGCAAAAGGATGTGCCCATTTTCCTCGACGGCCTCGGCACGGTGCAGGCGCTGAATACGGTGACGGTGAATCCGCGCGTGGATGGCGAATTGAAGGATGTGAAATTCACCGAGGGGCAGGACGTGGAGGCCGGCATGGTGCTCGCGCAGATTGACGATGCGCCGTATCGCGCGCAGTGGGAGCAGGCGATGGCGAAGAAGGGGCAGGACGAGGCGCTGCTCGAAAACGCGCGCCGCGACCTCGAACGGAACGCGGATCTGATCGAGAAAAAGGTGATCTCGCCGCAGCAGTACGAGACGCAGAAGGCGCTCGTCGCGCAGCTCGATGCGACGGTGAAGGCCGACGAGGCGGCTGTGAAAAATACGAAGGTGCAGCTCGACTATTCGACTGTCATCTCGCCGCTCGCCGGTCGCGTCGGGATGCGGCTGATTGACAAGGGCAATGTCGTCCACGCGTCCGACACGCGCGGGCTCGTGGTCATCACGCAGATCCAGCCGATCTCCCTCGTCTTCACGCTGCCCGCGCAGAACCTCGGCGAGATTCAGAAGGAAAAGAAACGCGGCGCGGAACTGGAGGTTCTCGCGGTGGATCGCGACAACAAGACCCTGATGGACTCGGGGACGCTCACGGTGATTGACAACCAGATCGATACCGCGACCGGCACGATCATGCTGAAGGCGACTTTTCCAAACCGCGATCTGCAACTGTGGCCGGGGCAGTTTGCGAATGCGCGCCTGCTCCTCACGGTGCGCAAGCAGGGCATCGTCGTCCCGGCGTCCGTCGTGCAGCGCGGGCCGAACGGCGCGTATGCGTTTGTGATCAAGGACGACCTCACCGTCGAGATGCGCCCGGTCACGGTCACGCGGATCGAACGCGACGAGGCGCTGATCGAGGACGGCCTGCAAGCGGGCGAGCGCGTGGTCGTGGACGGGCAATACAAATTGCAGCCCGGCTCGAAGGTGAAAATCCCCGAACCTGCGCCGAAGGGCGGCGCGCCCGTGGACGGCCACAAGCCGGGTATTTCGCAAAAATAACCGCTGCGCACGCTGCGCAACCAAGGCTTGAACGTCTCCGAAATTTTCATCCGCCGGCCCGTCGCCACTGCGCTGCTCATGGTCGCGGTGATCCTCATGGGCGCGCTCGGCTACTGGCTGCTGCCGGTCTCCGCGCTGCCGCCGGTGGATTTCCCCACGATCCAGGTCACCGCGGGGTATCCCGGCGCGAGCCCGGACGTGATGGCGTCGTCGGTGACAACTCCGCTCGAGCGGCAGTTCGGCCAGATCAGCGGGCTCACCTCGATGAATTCGATCAGCTCGTTTGGCAACGCGCAGATCACGCTCCAGTTCACGCTTGATCGCGACATTGACTCCGCCGCTCAGGACGTGCAGGCCGCGATGAATGCCGCGGGCGGCGTGCTCCCGAAGGACATGCCGGGGCCGCCGGTGTATTCGAAAATCAACCCGGCAGACACGGCGATCATCACGCTATCGCTCACGTCGGATTCGCTGCCGCTGGAAAAAGTGAACGACTATGCGGACACGGTGCTCGCGCAGAAATTGAGCGAAGTCACCGGCGTCGGCCTCGTGACCATCGAGGGAAACCAGAAGCCCGCCGTGCGCGTGCGCATCAACCCGGCGGCGCTCGCGTCGCTCGGGCTCGGGCTCGAGGACATCCGCACCTCGCTGCTGCAAAACAGCGTGAACGCGCCGAAGGGCAGCTTCGATGGCCCGCGCCAGTCGTACGCGATCGGCGCGAATGACCAACTCAACACGGCGGCCGAGTACCGCGCGATCATCGTCGCGTACCGCAACGGCGCACCGGTGCGCCTCGGCGATCTCGGCGAGGTCGTGGACAGTGTCGAAAACGTCCGCCTCGCCGCATGGGTCGGCTCGAAGCCCGCCGTGATCCTCGACATCCAGCGGCAGCCGGGCGCGAACATCATCGAGACCGCGGATCGCATCAAGGCGATGCTCCCCGCGCTGCGCCTCTCGCTACCGCGCAGTGTGAAGCTCGAAGTGCTCACGGACCGCACGGCGACGATCCGCGCGTCGGTGCATGACGTGCAGTTCACGCTGCTGATCACGATCGTGCTCGTCGTGATGGTCATCTTCCTTTTCCTGCGAAAATTTTGGGCCACGGTGATTCCCGCAATCGCACTGCCGCTCTCGATCATCGGCACGTTTGGCGTGATGAAGCTCGCGGGTTTCACGTTGGATAATCTTTCGCTCATGGCTCTGACGATCGCGACGGGCTTCGTCGTGGACGACGCGATCGTGATGATCGAAAATATCGTGCGCTTCATCGAGAAGGGCGAGACGCCGATGAACGCCGCGCTCAAGGGCGCGAAGCAGATCGGCTTCACCGTGATCTCGCTCAGCGTGTCGCTCATCGCGGTGTTCATCCCGCTGCTTTTCATGACTGGCATCGTCGGTCGGCTGTTCCGCGAATTCGCGGTCACGCTCAGCGTCGCCGTGGCCGTCTCCGCCGTCGTCTCGCTCACGCTCACGCCGATGATGTGCGCGCGGCTGCTGAAGCCCGAACGCGACGAAAAGCACGGCGCGTTCTACCGGTGGACCGAGCGGATGTTCGATTCGATGCTCGGCGCGTACGAGAGCGGGCTGAAGTGGGTGATGCGGCACCAGTTCTTCACGCTCATGGTGGCGTTTGCGACGCTCGCGCTCACGGTCGTGCTCTACGTCATCGTGCCAAAGGGCCTGCTTCCGCAGCAGGACACGGGGCTGATCGTCGGCGTCACCGACTCCGCGCAATCCATTTCGTTCAAGGCGATGCAGGAGCGCCAGCGCGTGATTTCGGAGATCGTGCAGCGCGAACCGGATGTCGCCAGCGTCACTTCGGTCGTCGGCTCGGGCACGATCAACGCGACGGTGAACACGGGCCGCCTGCTCATCGCGCTGAAGCCGCGCGACAAGCGTGCGCTGAACGCAACGCAGATCATCGAGCGTCTCCGTGCTGCTACGAGGGATGTCGAGGGCATCTCGCTTTTCATGCAGGCCGTGCAGGACGTGCAGATTGACAGCCGCGTGAGCCGCACGCAGTTCCAGTACACGCTGCAGGATGCGGACGAACATGACCTCGCCGAGTGGGCGCCGGTGCTCCTCGAAAAATTGCGCACGCTGCCCGAGCTAGCCGATGTCGCGAGCGACCAGCAGTCCGGCGGATTGCAGCTCCGCGTGAACATAGACCGCGAGCAGGCCTCGCGGTACAACGTGCTCACGCAGGCGATTGACGACACGCTCTACGACGCATTCGGCCAGCGGCAGGTCGCGATCATTTTCACGCAGCTCAACCAATACCGCGTGATCCTCGAAGTGCAGCCGAACTTCCAGCTCACGCCCGACGCGCTGCGCAAAATCTACGTGCGCTCGACGACCGGGCAGACGGTGCCGCTCAGCGCGTTCGCAAAGCTCGATACGCTCACCGCGCCGCTCTCGATCAACCATCAGGGCCAGTTCCCAGCGGTCACGCTGTCGTTCAATCTCGCGCCGGGAAAATCGCTCGGCGACGCGGTGCCGGCGATCCAGCGTGCGCAGGAGGAAATCGGCCTGCCCGAGACGATCGCGACGACATTTTCAGGCAGCGCCGCGGAGTTCCGTTCGTCGCTGAAAAGCGCGCCGTTCCTCATCCTCGCCGCAATCATCGTGATCTACATCGTGCTCGGCGTCCTGTACGAAAGTTACATCCACCCGATCACGATCCTGTCGTCGCTGCCGAGCGCGGGCGTGGGCGCGCTGCTCGCGCTGCTTGTGTGCCGCACCGAGATGTCGCTCATCGCGCTCATCGGGATCATTTTGCTCATCGGCATCGTGAAGAAGAACGCGATCATGATGATTGATTTCGCGCTCGATGCGGAGCGCAACGAAGGGATGCCGCCGGAGAAATCCATCTACCAGGCGTGCCTGCTGCGCTTCCGCCCGATCATGATGACCACGTTCGCCGCGCTCTTCGGCGCGCTGCCGCTCGCGCTGCAAAACGGCACCGGCTCCGAGCTGCGCAAGCCGATGGGCATCGCGATCGTCGGCGGGCTGCTCGTCTCGCAATTTCTCACGCTCTACACCACGCCGGTCATCTACCTTTACCTCGACCGTTTCTCGCGCTGGATGCGCCGCGGACGCGCGAAAAAAGCTTTGCCCGACGCCGAACCCGCAGTGCCTGTCGAAAGCACATTGCCGTGAACGTCTGCGAGCCATTCATCCGGCGTCCGGTCGCCACGACGCTGCTGGCGATCGGGTTGTTCATCCTCGGGATCGTCGCGTACCATCTGCTGCCGGTTGCGCCGATTCCGCGCGTGGATTTCGCGATGGTCTCCGTGAGCGCGAACCTTCCCGGCGCGGATCCGGAGACGGTCGCCTCGTCGCTCGCCGCGCCGCTCGAGCGCCACCTCAGCCAGATTTCCGGCGTCACCGAAATCACTTCGAGCAGCACGCTCGGCGGGACTTCGATCAGCGTGCAATTTGACCTCACGCGCAAGGTGGACGCCGCTGCGCGCGACGTGCAGGCGGCGATCAATGCGGCGTCGAGCGATCTGCCGGTGAACCTTCCCGCGCCGCCGACTTATAAAAAATCGAACCCAGCCGACGCGCCCGTCATGGTGCTCGCGATGACTTCGGATTCGAATCCCGTGAGCGAGGTCTTCGAGGCCGCGGACGAGATCGTCGGCCAGCGCCTGAGCCAGCTCGAAGGCGTGGCCCAGGTGATGATCAGCGGCGGCGCAAAGTCCGCAGTGCGCGTGCAGGTGAACCCCGCCGCGCTCGCCTCGACGGGATCGAGCTTTGAGGACGTGCGCGCATTTCTCGCGCAGGCCAACGTGAACAAGGCGAAGGGCAGCGTGGACGGCGACCAGGCGTCGTACGCGATTTACAGCAACGATCAGCTCCTCCGCGCGGACGAGTACAAGGACCTCGTCTTCACGCAGAAAAACGGGACGCCGGTCCTGCTCAGTTCGCTCGCGAAGATCGTGGACGGCGTGGAGAACAACCGGGGCGGCGGCTGGCACGGCACGAAGCCCGCAGTGCTGCTCGTCATCTTCAAGCAGGCCGATGCGAACGTGATCGAAACGGTGGATCGCATCCGCGAGGCGATGCCGCAGGCGCAGCTCTGGCTGCCTCCGAGCATGAAGCTGGAACTGCTCAGCGACCGCACGGCGACGATCCGCGCGTCCGTCGAGGACGTGCAGTTCTCCCTCCTGATCAGCATCGCGCTCGTGGTGATGGTCATCTTCCTTTTCCTCCGCCGCTTCTGGCCGACCTTCATCGCGAGCGTCACGGTGCCGCTCGCGCTCGCGGGGACCTTCGGCGTGATGTATCTCGCCGGCTACTCGCTGGACAACCTCTCGCTGATGGCCGTGACGATCTCCGTCGGCTTCGTCGTGGACGACGCAATCATCGTGATCGAAAATGTGTTCCGCTTCATGGAAAAGGGCGACAGCGCGATGACGGCGGGGCTTAAGGGAGCGAGGCAGATCGGCTTCACGGTGATCTCGATGAGCATCTCGCTCGTCGCCGTTTTCATCCCGCTGCTTTTCATGGGCGGGCTGGTCGGTCGGCTCTTCCACGAATTCGCGGTGACGCTCAGCGTCGCGGTGCTCGTGTCCGCCGTGATCTCGCTCACGCTCACGCCGATGATGTGCTCGCGCCTGCTGAAGCCCGAGGCCGCACACGGCAAACCGGGAATTTTTTTCCGCGCGAGCGAGGCCGTTTTCAACTGGATGCTCTTGATCTACGAGCGCGCGCTGCACGCGGTGTTGCGCCATCGCGCGGCCACGATGTTCGTCGCGCTGCTTACGGTCGTCGGCACGGTGTGGCTGTACGTCGTCGTGCCGAAGGGATTCTTCCCTCAGCAGGAGACCGGGATGCTTTCCGGGAGCGCCGAGGCCGCGCAGGACATCTCGTTTCCCGCGATGGCAAAGCTGAACCGCCGCCTCGTGCAGATCGTCCTCGAGGATCCGGCCGTGGCGACCGTAGGCTCCTTCATTGGCGGCGGCGGCGGGAGTTCGAGCGTAAACACGGCGCGGCTTTTCATCGCGCTGAAGCCGCCGAAGGAGCGCAACGCAAAAGGCGACGAGATCATCGCGCGCATCCGCAAAAAGACGGCAAGCGTGCAGGGCATCTCGCTCATCTTGCAAGCGATGCAGGACGTGCGCGTCGGCACGCGGCAAAGCAGGGCGCAATTTCAGTATGCGCTGCAAAGCGGCGACCTTGCCGAACTCCAACGCTGGGTGCCGAGGATTGTGGAGAAGCTCGGCGAACTCCCCGAACTGAAGGACGTCTCCAGCAATTTGCAGATGCGCGGACTGCAAAGCAGCGTCGTCGTGGATCGCGACGCCGCCGCGCGTCTCGGCGTCTCGCCCGCGGCGATTGACAACACGCTCTACGACGCATTCGGCCAGCGGCAGGTGTCCACGATCTACCGGCGCTACAACCAGCACCACGTCGTCCTCGAAGCCGATCCCGCGTACCAGCTTGAACCGTCGGCATTGCAGAAAATCTACGTGCGCTCGATCACAGGTGCGCAGGTTCCACTCGCGAGCGTGGCGCGCTTCGAGACGCGCAATGCGTCGCTCTCCGTGAACCACCAGGGCCAGTTTCCCGCGGTCACCATTTCGTTCAATCTCACGCCCGGCGTGTCGCTTGGCCGCGCGACCGATCTCGTCGAGGACGCCACGCGCGAACTGAAGATGCCCGCGAGCATCCGCGGCAGCTTCCAGGGCACCGCGCAGGTCTTCCAGGCGTCGCTAAAAAACATGCCGCTGCTCCTCGTGGCCGCGCTCTTCGCCGTGTACATCGTCCTCGGCATCCTTTACGAAAGCCTCCTGCATCCGCTCACGATCATCTCCACGCTGCCGAGCGCGGGTGTGGGTGCGCTGCTCGCGCTCATGCTCACGGGCAAGGACCTCTCGCTCGTGTCCTTCATCGGCATCATCCTGCTCATGGGCATCGTGAAAAAGAACGCGATCATGATGATTGATTTCGCGCTCGATGCGCAGCGCTCGGAGGGCATGTCGCCGCAGGACGCGATCTTCAAGGCCTGCATCATCCGCTTCCGCCCGATCATGATGACCACGCTCGCCGCGCTCTTCGGCGCGATCCCGCTCGCGATCGGCCACGGCGCAGGCTCGGAACTCCGCCAGCCGCTCGGTATCGCGGTCATCGGCGGGCTCGTCGTGTCGCAGATCCTGACGCTCCTCACCACGCCCGTCATCTATCTCGCGCTGGAAAAATTGCGCCCCTCATCGCGCACTCGGCACCCTGCGATCCTGGCGGAGCCCGCACCGATGGTGTGATCAATTAATCTGTCCCTTGTTCCCCTCGATCCGATCAACCTCCACTACCTCTACAGC
>Ga0208856_1000184_pt1 | contig 26772 bp, 20 predicted proteins | sample LakMenEpi13Jul12_FD_150690 | JGI IMG/M metagenome (GOLD analysis project Ga0208856, IMG submission 150690) | Freshwater microbial communities from Lake Mendota, WI - 13JUL2012 deep hole epilimnion (SPAdes) | ecosystem: Environmental > Aquatic > Freshwater > Lentic | place: Lake Mendota, Madison...
TGCCGGAAGTCATCACATGCCTCGCGGGGCTGACGCGGATGCCGTTGCGCACCTTTGTCGTGTCGCTGGCGTGTGGCGCGGTGCCGATGGGATTTGTCTATGCCGCGATCGGGGCCGCCGGTCAGGATCGTCCGAAGATGGCGCTCGGCCTGAGCGTGATCATCCCTCCCCTGCTCTGGCTCGCTGTGAGCCCTTGGTTGCTACGCGCGGGAAGCACAGACACGGCGCGAACGGAATGATGAAATGCTCCGGGCTGTTCGCGTGAAAAAATCGCGTTCGTGAGGAACTTTCCGGGGATAGGAAAGTGACTTCATTCCGTCCCCCCCAATGCACCTGCCGAACTGAAATGCAGTCCACGACTTTGCGCGATGTCGGCCAAAGCCGCGGACTACTTTTCCTGCGGCGCCAGCTTTTCGGCCATCTGTGCGACGAGCTTTTCGAGGTCGCGGATTCGGCGCAGAGCGTCGGGGAGCTGCTGCATGGCGATGAACTGTCGCTTCATTTGTTTGTCGGGCTGGGCGGGGATGCCGAGGACGGTGCCCTTTGGCGGAATGTCGCGCATGACGCCGGACTTTGCGCCGATGGTGGCCTGCGGGCCGATCTTGAGGTGACCGGCGATGCCGCTCTGCGATGCGACGACGGAGTAGTCGCCGAGGTGCGTGCTGCCGGCGAAACCGACCTGGCCCATGATGAGGCAGTGGCGGCCGATGGTGACGTTGTGCGCGATGTGGACGAGGTTGTCTATTTTCGTCCCCGCGCCGATGACGGTGCTGCCGAGCGCGCCGCGATCGATCGCGGCGTTTGCACCGATCTCGACGTCGTCGCCGATGGTGACATTGCCGACTTGCATGACCTTGCGGTGGATGCCCGCATCGAAGACGTAGCCGTAGCCGTCGGAACCGATCGTGGTGCCCGCGTGGATGGTCACGCGGTCACCGAGTTGCGTGCGTTCGCAGAGGACGACGTTTGGAAAAATGCGCGCATCTGCGCCGATGCGGGAGCCGGGGAGGATGTGGTTGCCGCCCATGAGCACGGAGCGCGCGCCGATGGCGACGCCCTCGCCGACGACGCAGTGCGGGCCGATGTGCGCGCTGGGATCGATCTGCGCGGTGTCGGCGATGCGTGCGCTTGCATCAATGCCCGGCATGAAGTGCTGCGCGGGATGGAAAAGCGGGAGCACTTTTGCAAATGCGATGCGCGGATTCGCGACGCGGATGAGGGTCTTGCGCGCGGATGTGAATGGCGCGGGCGCAAGAATGGCCGCGGCGTCGCCCTGCTCGGCGGCGAGGAACTGCGGCTCCTTTTCCGCGAAGGTGAGGTCGCCCGCGCGCGCGGCGGCGGCGGCGGCGAGGCCGGTGATGAGGATGGTGGCATCACCGAGGACTTCGCCCTGGACGATGGTTGCGATTTCGGCGGCGGTGTGGGGCATGGGGGGCGTGTGGGTGGTTGCGGATAATGGCAGGTCTTTCCTAATCTTGATCTTAATCTTACTCCCTTGTGCATCCTTCGTCTGACGGGTGTCGAATTAAGATTAGGATCAGGAGGAAGATGCCGCCGGTGTGGCCGGGGCCATGTGGCTCACACCGACCATGCGCTGCGCGTCCACGTCCCACACTTTCAGGCGCAGGCAGCGGAGGATTTCGAGCGGATGCAGCGAGGTCTTTTTCGGCGATTGCAGCTCGGGGATTTTGCCGAGCACTTCGGGCAGGCGGTAGAACGGGATGCGCGCGTTCAGGTGGTGGATGTGGTGGTAGCCGATGTTCGCGGTGAACCATCCCATGATGGATCCGGTTTCCATGTAGCTCGACGATTCCAGCGCGGCAGTATTGTAGGTCCAGCCGGCCCGCTCGGCGAAGCGCACGCCGGGGAAATTGTGCTGCGCGTAGAAAAGATACGAGCCGATCGCATAGGCGATGAAGCACGGGAGCGTCTGCGTGAGCAGCAGCGCCTGCCATCCCCAGAACCATGTGAGCGCAGCGCCAATGGCGATGTGGACGAGCAGCGCCACAAGGCTGTCGCGGTGCTCCTTCGGGTCATTGAGGAAAGGCCCGATGCACATTCCGAAAATGAAGATGAACACGTATCCGAAGAGGATCGTGAGCGGGTGCCGCATGAAGAGATATTTGAAACGCACCGACGCGGACGATTTTTCAAACGCAGCCTTCGTCATGATCGGGAACGAGCCGATGTGCGAGCCGCGGAGCTGCGAGTTGTGGCTGTGGTGGTGGTTGTGCGAGCTGCGCCAGATGCTGCTCGGGCTGAGCGAGAGGATGCCAAAGACGCGCATGAACACCTCCGCCACGCGCGAGCGCGGCAGGATCGCGTGGTGCTGCTGGTCGTGGTAGATGACGAAGAAACGCAGCAGCAAAAATCCGGAGAGGACGCTGCACGCGATTCTTCCCGCAGCGTTCACATTCCAGTGCGTGCCCGCGAGCGCGGCGAGCAGGAGGAGCGCGGTGGAGAGGACGTGCCACCAGCTTTTCAGCGAGGAATCTTTCGCGAAGGGTTTGGTGGCAAGGATTAGATCCGGGCCGGTTCTCGGTTCCGATTTCAAAGTCGCGGACGGTAATGGGGAACCCCGGCTTGTCCACGGAAACGTCCAACGGAAAATCAACGCGGGACTAAATTCCCCAGTCGATCAGCACCGCAGACACGCAGGTGACCGCGGGATTTTCCACCACAGCTTCCCAGCATCGACGCAGTGATCAGATTGATCGAACGTGCCCTGGAGAACAGGTATGCGGAACGCGCGCGGCGCGAAGAATTCTTGGCACCGAAGGCCTAACTCCAACGAAAAGGGCCATCGGGCACGCGAGGGGACAAGCCCACGATGGACATCCCCGCGCCGCGTCCCGTAGCCTCCGCGCATGACCCGACACGATGGACGCACGCCTTCCCAACTCCGCCCCGTCACCTTCACGCCGGGCTTTGCGCCGAATGCGACGGGCTCGGTGCTGGTGAGCACAGGGGAAACGCGCGTGATTTGCTCGGCCATGATAGAAGAGGCCGTGCCGCGCTGGATGAAGGAACAGCAGGTGTCCGGCGGCTGGGTCACGGCGGAATATTCCATGCTGCCGTATTCCACCCTCCAGCGGAAGCAGCGCGACAGTTCGCGTGGAAAGGTGGACGGGCGCGCGACGGAAATCCAACGGCTCATCGGCCGTTCGCTGCGCGCGGCGCTGGACCTGGACAAGCTCGGGCAGCGCACGATGTGGATTGATTGCGACGTGCTCTCGGCGGACGGCGGGACGCGCACGGCGAGCATCACCGGCGCCAGCGTGGCCGCCGCGCTCGCGTGCAGGAAGCTGATGGCCGAGGGGAAAATCAAGCAATGGCCCATCAAGCAGCTCGTGACGGCGGTGAGCGTGGGCATCGTGAACGGCGTGGCGCTGCTGGATCTCAACTACGTGGAGGACAAGGACGCCGCCGTGGACCTGAACGTGGTGATGACGGAAGGCGGGCACTTCGTGGAAGTGCAAGGCAGCGGCGAGGAGAGCACCTTTTCCGAAGCGGAGCTGAACACGATGCTGGAACTCGCGCGCGGGGGGATCACGGAATTGGTGGCGAAGCAGCGGGTGGTGATTGGGTGAGAACGTGAGCACGGATGCGCTCAGCTCATCCAGCGGCACTTCATGAAAATCACCTTCACCCCTGCACTGCGATGGCCGCTGTTGCTCGCGGCATTTTTGCTTTTCGTGGGCGTGTGCCTGTTTCCTGTCAGCAGCAAGCTCACGCGGATCAGCGGGCTCGCATTGTTCGTTCTCGTTTGGCTCGGGCTGCTTGCGATCGGCTGGAAAAATCGCGTCTTCCGTTTCATCGGCCTCGCCATCTCGGCACTGGTGGTGATTTTCCTGCTCATGCCAACGAGGAGCGGACGTGATGTGGCGGCGCTCCGCGGCGAATATGTCGCAGGGCTGCAACGCTACGAGGGAACGCATTATTTTTGGGGCGGCGAGAGTCCGGTGGGCATTGACTGCTCGGGCCTCATCCGCCGCGGGCTTATTGATTCGCTCTTCGTGCGCGGTGTCCGCACGCTCGATGCCGGCCTCGTGCGCCACGCGCTGTGGCTCTGGTGGAATGACTGCACCGCGCGCGAACTCGGCGAAGGCCACGGCATGACCACGCCGCTCCTCGAAACGCCCAGCGTCAACGCACTCGATCCTGCGAAAATTTTGCCCGGCGACATCGCTGTCACCGCGAATGGCCTGCACATCATGGCATACCTCGGAGAAAACCGCTGGATCGAGGCGGACCCGATGGCGCAGCGGGTGCTGATCGTCGCCGTTCCCTCGAAGGACAACGTGTGGTTCGGGCAGCCCATGAAAATTGTGCGGTGGAATGTCTTCGGGCAATAAGTCGCCCGTGCTCCTTCGCGTTGCGGCGCTGGACGTAAACGGGATCTGCCGGATGCCATCAAGGGCCAAAGGCCCGCATCCATACCAGCCCAGGGCAACGCCCTGGGAAAACGACACCCATGAAACAAGAGGGCTGAAAGCCCGATCCACAGCGGTGTTATTCCGGCGGGATGGAACGGGCTTTCAGCCCTTGGATCTTTTTCCACGAGAGATCCTGGGGCGTTGCCCCAGGCTGGTATGGGTTGCGCCGTTGGCGCACAGGAATCGGTTGCGTCGGCGGCTGCCACTTGCCACGCCATCCGCCACTCGTCACTCGCCATGCAGTCTCTCGGGCAAAAGCCTTGACGCCTTCCGCGGTGCGCGGCTTCACTCCGCGCCGCAATCCCCCAGCAGCGCCCGCTTTTTCCCACATGCCCAAAAAAGATCGCATCAACGTCGCCATCGTCGGCCTTGGTTTCGGAGCGGAGTTCATCCCGCTCTACCAGCGGCATCCGAATGCGAACATGTATGCAATCTGCCAGCGTGACCCGAAGAAGCTGAATGCGGTAGGCGATGCGTTCGGTGTGGCGGTGCGATACACGGATTTCAAGGAGCTGCTGAAGGACCCGAAGGTGGACGCGGTGCATATCAATTCGCCGATTCCGGACCACGGCTGGATGAGCATCGCCGCGCTGAAGGCGGGCAAGCACGTGAGCTGCACGGTGCCGATGGCGACGAGCATCGCGGACTGCAAAAAGATCGTGGACCTCGTGAAGCAGACGGGCCTGAAATACACGATGGCCGAGACGGTGGTGTACGCGCGCGAGTATCTTTTCATGAAGGAGCTGCTCGACAGCGGGAAGCTCGGGAAGCTGCAGTTTGTGCAGGCGAGCCATCAGCAGGACATGGACGGCTGGCCGAACTACTGGCCCGGCCTCCCGCCGATGTGGTATGCGACGCACTGCGTGGGCCCCGTGTCCGCGCTCATCGGCGCGCCCGCGGAATATGTGAGCTGCTTTGGCTCGGGCACGATTCGCAAGGAACTGATCAAGAACTACGGTTCGCCATTCGCAGTCGAGACAGCGCATGTGAAATACAAGGGCAGTGACGTGACTGCGCGGATCATCCGCAGCCTGTTCGACACCGCGCGGCAGTATCGCGAGAGCATCGACGTCTATGGCAGCAAGGCGTCCGTCGAATGGCCGCTCATCGAACACCAGCCGCTCGTGCTGCACACCGCGAAGCTCCCCGAGCCGAAGATCCCTTCGCTCATCAAGACGCCCGATTTTGCGAAGCGCCTGCCGAAGGCGCTCCAGCCCTTCACCGCCGGCGGCGTGTATGGCGGCAAGGGCAAAAAGGGACATCTCTCTTTCACCCAGGGCGCAGGCCACGGCGGCTCGCACCCTCACCTCGCGAATGAATTCGTGATGTCGCTCGTCGAGAACCGCGATCCGTTTCCCAATGCGAAGCAGTCCGCGAACTGGACCTGCGTCGGCCTCTGCGCCCACGAGAGCGCGCTCAAGGGCGGCACCATCGTGAAGCTCCCGAAGTGGACGCTCTGATTTTTCAAACTCCTAATCCCAACCCACCAACCCAACTAAATCCACATGCCAGCATCATCTGAAGGTTCAACACCCAACGCCAAACGGCTCCTGTTCGCAGGATTCATGGCCATCCTCGCAGCCGGCATCGGCTTCGCACTGCGCAACGGTCTCACCGGAGAATGGAAAACCCTCTTTCGCTTCACAGACGGCCAGGTCGGCCTCATCGGCGGCGCAGGCTTTTCGGGTTTCTGTTTTGGCATCATTTTTGGCGGCATCGTGGTGGACAAAATTGGCTACGGAAAACTCGTGACGGCCGCATTCGCACTCCATGTGCTGTCCGCCATAGTCACGCTGTCTCCTGCTCCGAATGTCAGCCAGGCGACCGCCTTCAATCTGCTCTTCTGCGGCTCCTTCATTTTCGCGCTGGCAAATGGCACCCTCGAAGCGGTCGCGAATCCGCTGATTGCGACCGTCTTCCCAAAAAACCGCACCCACTACCTGAACATCCTTCACGCAAGCTGGCCTGCTGGAATGATTCTCGGCGCGCTCGTCACACTTTTTCTGGGCGACGCTCTCCCATGGAAGGCAAAGCTCGGGCTGTATCTCATCCCCACCGCGATCTACGGATTCCTGTTCTTCGGGCAGAAGTTCCCAAAATCCGAAGCTTCCTCCAAGGGGCTTTCCCTTGGCCAGATGATGAAGGACGTCGGAATCATGGGTGCCAGCATCGTTGGCATTCTGCTCTTCCTGTTCTTCCGTGACTCGCTGGGCGGCATCCTCGGCGGCATCACGGAAAGCAAATTCTTTGCATCCCAAACTTGGGTCATCATCTCGGCCTGCGTCGGCATCGGCTTTGTGGCCTGGGTGGCAGTCATCACCCAATTTGCGGTCGGGCACTGGATGATGTTCATGCTGTTCATCGCCCACGCGATCATCGGTTCGCTGGAGCTTGGCACTGACTCTTGGATCGAGAACATCAACGGCAGCATCCTGACGGAGAAACAGGGCACGATCCTCTTCATCTTCGCGTCCGCGATGATGTTTACGCTGCGTTTCTGCAGCCATTGGATCGAATCGAACCTCAAGCTCTCCCCTGTTGCGATTCTGTTCACCTGCTCGGTATTTGCAGTCATCGGCCTGCTTTCCTGCTCAGCGGTTACCACGCTCGGTTTCGCATTCGGCGCAGTGCTGCTCTACAGCATCGGCAAGACCTTCTTCTGGCCGACGATGCTTGCTGTCGTCGGTGATCGATTCCCGCGCTCAGGCGCGGTCGCCATGTCCATCATGGGCGGAATCGGCATGCTCTCCGTCGGACAGATTGGCGGCCCCGGTCTCGGCTATGCCAAGGATCGCTTCGCGGCGGAACATCTGGAGGCCAATGGCCAGAAGGCAGTGCTGGAGGCAAACAAGGCGGAAAAGCCTTCGGGCCTGCTCGGGCTCTTCAAGGAAGTCTCGGCTCTCGACGGCGGCAAGATGCAGGCGGCGCGGGCACTGGCTGAAAAAGAAAAGCACGACAACACCCCGCCTGAAAAATCCGCGCTCACCGCAGATCAAAAGGCGATGGTCGAAGCAAATATCGCAGGCAGCCGCAAGACCCTCAAAGCCGATGCCGTCCTGCCAGTTGGGATGGGTGTCATCTACCTTTTGCTGATTCTCTTCTTTAAGTCACAGGGCGGCTATCGTCCTCTGAAGCTTGAAGAGCAGCAGTAACTCGTCCGACATTTAGATTCACACACGGGGCGCGGCGAAAGCCGCGCCCCGTTTTGTTTTGCCGCCGACGGCAGGGTCGGGATGATTCTCCGTAGCCGCGCTTGTGAAAGCGCGGGCTGATCTTCCCCGCGTGTGGAAGAGAGAGTGCCCGCGCTTTCACAAGCGCGGCTACGGAGGTTGCGCCTCCGTTCCAACATTCCGGCGAGCAGCAGTTCAGCCCGCCTCCTTCCGTCTGTAGCTACGGCGATTCCTGCCTCCCCTCGGCAGCGCTCGGACTGCGCGCTGCGGCCCCGTACCTTCCCAGCAAACAAAAAGCCCCGGCCGCTTTCGCAGCCGGGGCTTTTTTAAAGAATCGAACGCAGGATTAGTTCGCCGAAGCGACGGCGTCCACGTTGATGCGGCGGCCGCCCTTGTCGAAGCGCACCTTGCCGTCCACCAGCGCCCAGATCGTGTAGTCGCGGCCGAGGCCGACGTTCTTGCCCGGCTGGAACTTCGTCCCGCGCTGACGCACGATGATGTTGCCGGCGACGACGACTTCGCTGCCAAACTTTTTCACGCCGAGCCGCTTGCTGACGCTGTCGCGGCCGTTCTTGACGCTTCCTTGACCTTTCTTATGAGCCATAAAATTGAGTGGTGATTGTGTGGTGTTGAAAACTTAACAGGCGGCTTAGCCGTTGATACCGGTGACCTTCACCTTCGTGAGGCGCTGGCGGTGGCCGACCGTGCGGTGGTAGCCCTTGCGGCGCTTGTAGCGGTAGGCGAGGAGCTTTTCGCCCTTCTCCTGCGCGAGGATTTCGCCGGTGACGGAGACACCCTTCACGTCGCCGCCGACCTTGATGCCAGCGCCTTCGCCGGTGAGGAGCACCTCGTTGAAAGTGACGGATGCGCCGACTTCGCCTTCGAGTTTTTCGATCGTGAGCGTGTCGCCTTTTGCGACCCGGTACTGTTTACCGCCGGTTTTGATGACTGCGTAGGACATGGCTTGTTTTTCTTGGAAAATGGGCGCGGAAACTGGCACCGAGGCCTTGCGATGGCAAGGGATAATATCAACGGCGGCACATTCTTTTTCATCATCACAATCCCCGTCAGCCGTCTCGCCGCTTGCGCCGCTCCCGCGGGAGGTTCAGCTTTTCCGCACCATGAAAACTCCCTCGCTCCCCTCCCCCTGCCCCGATTGCGAAACTCCGCGCATCATCGTCGTCCACGAACCGCTCCCGCAGATTGAGCGGCGCGCATTTTTGAAAAAAACCATCGGCGCGCTCGCAGCCACCGCCATCGCGCCGCTCGCGCACGCAGCGAAGGGCGGCAAGAGCGAGACGCTGGTGCAGCAGTTTGCCAAGACGCTCACCGAGGCGCAGCGCGCGAAGGTCTGGTTCCCGTTCGACGACCGCAAGCGCACGCTCGTGGACAACAACTGGCACATCGTGGACGAGAAAGTCGGCGCGTTTTTCACGAAGGATCAGCAGGCGATGATCCGCGAGATTTTCCTCGGGCTGCACTCGCCCGAGTATGCGGAGAAAGTGATGCAGCAGGTCGTGCACGACAGCGGCAAGGCGGGATTCGAGGATTCGAGCATCGCGCTCTTCGGCGAACCGGAGTCGGGCAAATTTGAATTCGTGCTCACGGGCCGCCACTGCACGCGTCGCTGCGACGGCGACAGCGTGGAGGGTGCGGCCTTCGGCGGGCCGATTTTCTACGGGCACGCCGCCGGCAGCTTCAATGAAACGGCGGAACACCCCGGCAACGCCTACTGGTATCAGGCGAAGCGCGCCAACGCCGCCTTCCAGATGCTCGACGGCAAGCAGCGCGAGAAGGCGCTCCTCGACCGCGGACGCGAGGAGACCGGCAACAGCACCGTGAAACTCCAGGGCAAGGGCGCAAACATCGAGGGCCTCGCCGTCGCCGACATGACGAAGGATCAGCGCGAAGGCGTGCGCGGCGTGCTTAGCGACTTGCTCGCGCCTTTCCGCAAGGAGGACGCCGACGAGGCGCTGAAATACGTGGACGCCGCCGGCTTCGACAACGTCCACATGGCCTTCTACAAGGCCGGCGACATCGGCAAGGACGGCGTGTGGGACGTATGGCAACTCGAAGGCCCGAACATGGTCTGGTATTTCCGAGGCGCCCCGCACGTCCATGTGTGGGTGAACATCGCGGCGGGCGCCTAGCGCATTCTCGTTACAGGCGTTTGAAAAATGGGGCGTGTTTGAAAAACCGGAACGCGGATTTTTCCAACTGAAAATAGCCCGGCGATTCATCGCTGGGATCCGTCGCGCGTGAGGGGGAAGTCCCGTCAGGGATGGCAGAACGATTCTTTCGTCCCTTGCGGAACTTTGCCTCGTCAACAACCGACAACCCAGCGCTGAAGCACTGGGCTATTTTCAACGGCTCTCCAGTAATGGTGCGCTGAACATCGCCTCACACCGCGAGCTTGCTGAGCGCCGGCGGCAACGCCTCCGCACCGAAAATCACTTCCCCGAGCAGCGGCACGTCGAGCAATTCGCCCAGCACACTGGCGTTCGTCAACACTGCCGCATCGTCATCCGCGGGCGATTGCACTTGGTTCAAAAGCACGCCCACGCAACGCAACCCGCGTGCTTGGATCGCCGCGACGGTGAGCAGCGTGTGATTAATCACCCCGAGCCGGTTCGCCGCCACGACGAGCACCGGCAGCGCGAATTCCGCCGCGAGATCCGCCATCAAAAAATTCCGCGCCACCGGCACGAGCCACCCGCCTGCGCCCTCGACGATCACCGCCGCATGCGCCGCGCGCAGTTGCGTAAATTTTTCGCGCACGAGCGCGACATCCACCGTGCGCCCCTCGATCATCGCCGCCGTGTAAGGCGCCACCGGCGGACGCAGCCACACGGGGTTCACATCATTCAGCGCCACCGCGCCGCCCGACGCCTCCGCGAGCAATTCCGCATCCTCGCGCCCGCCGCAACAGATCGGCTTGAAGCCCACCGCATCCACACTCGCCGCGCGCAACGCCCGCACAAGCATCGCCGCCACGCGAGTCTTGCCCACGCCCGTGTCCGTGCCGGTGATGAAGATTCCGGCCACGGCGCTATTCTACCGTCACGCTTTTTGCCAAGTTCCGCGGCTTGTCCACGTCGCAGCCGAGGGCGACGGCGGTGTGGTAGGCGAGGAGTTGCAGCGGGATCGATGTGAGGATCGGCGAGAGGTAGTCGGGGCAGTGCGGGATGCCGATGAAGTCATCGGCGACGCGCTGCAGCTTCGTGCAGCCCTCGGTGCCGATGGCGATGATGGGGCCCTTCCGCGCGCGCACTTCCTCGATGTTGCTGATGTTTTTCTCCAGCACGCTGTCCTCCGGCGCGATGACGACGGTCGGAACCTCGGGCGTGATGAGCGCGATGATGCCGTGCTTCAGCTCCGCGCTCGGGTGGCCGCTCGCGTGAATGTAGCTGATCTCTTTCATCTTCAGCGCGCCTTCGAGTGCGGCGGGGTAGTTGAACTGCCGGCCGAGGAACATCATCGCCGTGGCCTTCGCGTATTTCTGCGCGATGGCCTTGATGTGATCGTCCTGTTTCAAAATCGCGCGCACTTTGTCGGGCAGCGCCTCGAGCTCATCAATGATCCGCAGACCCGTGGTCGTGCTCATCGTGCGGATGCGCCCGAGCATCAGCGCGATGAGCGTGAGGATGGTGACCTGCGATGTGAACGACTTCGTCGCCGCTACGCCAATCTCCGGCCCGGCGTGCATGTACACGCCGCCGTCGCTCTCGCGTGCGACGGTGCTTGCAACGTTGTTGCAGATGCCGAGTGCGCGCAGGCCCTTACGCTTCGCCTCACGCAGCGCGGCGAGAGTGTCGGCGGTCTCGCCGCTCTGGCTCATGCAAAAGACGAGCGTGTTCTTCGGCAGAGGAAGGTTCCGGTAGCGGAACTCGCTCGCAAACTCGACCTCGACGGGCACGTGCGCGAGCGCCTCGATGATGTATTCGCCGCACATCGCCGCGTGCGCCGCGGTGCCGCAGCCGGTGATGATGATGCGGTCAATGTCGCGCAGTTCGCCGGGCGTCATGCCGAGGCCGCCGAGTTTCACGGTCGCCTCCTCGCGGCAAAGGCGTCCGCGCATCGCGTCGCGGATCGTCTCGGGTTGCTCGAAGATTTCCTTCAGCATGTAGTGCGGGTATTTGCCCTTGCTCACGTCCTCGGCACTGAACTCGACCTTCGTAACCTCAAACCCGCTCGCACCGCCGAGCAGGCTGCTGATTTCAAATTGATCGCGTTCGATCACCGCGATGTCGAAGTCCTTCAAATAGACCGCCTCGCGTGTGTGCGCGACGATCGCACTCACGTCGCTCGCAAAAAAATTCTCGCCCTTGCCGACGCCGAGCACGAGCGGGCTGCCGCGCCGCGCGCCGACGATCACATCGGGCGCATCCGCGTGCATGAGCACGATGCCGTAGGTGCCGACCACTCCCCTCAACGCCTCGCGCAGTGCCTCGACGAGCCGTGCCTTTCCGTGCGGTGTCTTGAGCGCGTCGTAGTGTTTGCCGATGAGATGCGCGAGCACCTCGGTGTCGGTCTGCCCGGTAAAAACGTGGCCTTCGCTGATGAGCTGATCGCGCAACGTGGCGTAGTTCTCGATCACGCCGTTATGGCAGATCGCGAGGCGTCCGCTCTTGTCGAGATGCGGGTGCGCGTTCTCATCCGTCACACCGCCGTGCGTGGCCCATCGCGTGTGCGAGATGCCGGAATCCCCGGCGAGCGGAGAATCCTTCAGCAGCGCGGCGAGATTCGCGATGCGCCCGGTGCGCTTGCGCGTTTCGATCTTTCCGCCAGCGAGCGTCGCGACTCCGGCGCTGTCATAGCCCCGGTATTCGAGACGACGGAGACCGTCCAGGAGGACTGGGACTGCTGGATTATTGCCGATGTAGCCGACGATGCCGCACATGAGATAATGAGATTCGAGAGTGGTTTCGCGAGTGAGGCGCGCAGTAACGCACACGACCGCGGACGCGGCAAACCGCTTTGATGCAAGGGGACACGGCACGAAATCACATCGCGCCCGGATGCAAAGCCTGAAATCATTTCCCACGATGCCCCGCGCACCGAGGAACAACGACCCGATCGCCGTCACGCGGCAGAGCCTCATCGCGCGCCTGAACGACTGGGGCGACCAGCGAAAGTGGCAGGAATTTTTCGAGACCTACTGGCACCTCATCCACAGCGTCGCGATGCGCACGGGCCTGCGGGACGACGAGGCGCAGGAAGTCGTGCAGGAGACGTGCATCGCCGTGGCGAAAAATGTCGCCGGCTACGACAGCAAGGCGGGCTCGTTCAAGTCGTGGCTGCTGCAAATGGCGCGCTGGCGCATCACCGACCAGTTCCGCAAGCGCGACAAACGCCGCGCGGTCCGCACCGACGACGACACGCGCTCGACGGCGACGCTGGATCGGCTGCCCGGCTCGGGCGCGGCGGCATTCACCGACATGTGGGAGGAGGAGTGGCAGCGCCACATACTCGGCGCGGCGCTCGCGCGCGTGAAGCGGCGCGTGGAGGCGAAGCATTACCAGATCTTCGACTGCGTCGTGACGAAGGAGTGGACCGCGACGAAGACCGCAAAGGAACTCGGCGTGAACATCACGCAAGTGTACCTCGTGAAGCACCGGCTGAAAGGGATGCTAAAAAAGGAACTCAAGGAGATCGAGCGGTGAGGTTGCGTCGGTAGCCGGGGCTTTCCAGCCCCGGCAATTTTCAGGAGGACGAGTGCCGGGGCTGGAAAGCCCCGGCTACAGAAATCGCGCGCTACAGCGCCTTCACGACCACCCACGTCGTCACCACCTGCCCAGACTCCGGATCGCGTGCCGTGATGTCGTGGCGTCCCTCGACTGCCACCGCAAACGTCCGCCCGGCCAGCTCGCGAAACGACAGCGTGCGGCTCTCCCAGATCAGCCGGCTCCCGCCGCTCGCGACGAGCGGCACGAGCGACGATGACGGCACATCTGGATCCACGAGGAAGGTCGAGCCCGGCTGCGGTGAGACGAGGTGCAGCCGGCCTGCGTCGGCGAGCACCACGCGATCGCGCAGTTGGTTGTCCGCCGTCGCCGTCCACTCGGTGTATTCCTCGCCGAGCTTCACGCGGCCCGCGGAGTCGTAGTCGTCAGTGCGCTCCGGCGGCGGCGGATTTTGTGCGGCAAATTTTTCCACCACGGCATCCGCACGCGCCAAGCCGGGCGCGCGGCCCGTGAGCGGATGCACGGCGCGCTCGACGATCCCCGGCGGACGCTCGAACCACGTCGTGCCGAAGCGCCGGTGCAGATGGTCCATCACGTCGTGCATGATCGGTGCAGCGCCCGTGACGCCTGACACCTCGCGCATCGGCGAGCCGTTGAAATTTCCGACCCACACCGCAACGGTGAATTCCGGCGTGTAGCCCACCGCCCAGTTGTCGCGGAAATCCGTGCTCGTCCCCGTCTTGCACGCGACGGGAAAATTGAAGCGCAGCGCAGAGTTCGCGCCGAAGGACGGCGTGCGTGCGGCGTTGTCGGCGAGCATGTCCGCGATGAGCCAGCAAAGATCGCGCTGCACCGTTGGACGCTGGACGTTGGAAGTCGGACGTTGGACGTTGGGCCGCAGGCTGACGGTCCGCCATTCGCCCATGCGCGCGAGCGTGGCGTAAAGGTTTGCGAGTTCCAGCAGACTCACCTCGGCGTTTCCGATTGTGAGACCGAGGCCGTATTCATCCGGCGGCTTCGGCAGCGTCGTGACGCCCCACGCTTGCAGGCGCCTTTGCAAAATTGCCGCGCCGCCGAGCGACTGCAGCACCTTCACTGCGGGGATATTGAGCGAGCACGCAAGCGCCTCGCGGTAGCGCACGGGGCCCTGGCAGTGGCGGTGGTAATTTTCCGGACGATACGGCCCGGTCGGCGTCGGGAATTCCGTCGGCACATCGGCCACGACGGTCGCGGGCGTGTCGCCGCGTTCGAGCGCGAGCAGGTACGTGATCGGCTTGATCGTCGAGCCTGCCGAGCGCGCCTGCGTCGCGCCGTTCACCATGCCGCTGCCGGGTGCGAAATAATTCTCCGAGCCCACGAGCGCGAGCACCTCGCCCGTGCGGTTGTCGAGCACGACCGCAGAAGCTTCGCGCACATTTTCCGCGCGCAGACCCGCGAGCCGTTCCTTCACGCTGCGCTCGACGAAACGATTCAGATCCAAGTCGAGCGTGGTGCGCACCTCACCCTGTAGCCGCCGACGGAAGGAGGCGGGCACTTCTGCCCGCATCTTCTCTTCCCCGTTGCTCTCAAAGTCAGAGGTCATCCTGAACGCAGCGTCGGCGGGCGAAGCGGCGGGCCGACGCGGAGTGAAGGGCCCCGTGGCATGGAAGCCAGACTCCCGGGCGTCAGCAGTGCTTTCACGGGATGCTTCGACTCCGTTCCGTCCACCGCCTTCGCCCGCGACGGAACTCCGCTCAGCATGACCGTGATTTTGAGCGATGAGTGAAATGTCCGCATCGCGCAACACCAGGTCCACAAAATGGGGCGCATTGAAAACGCGCCGCGCCTTTTCATACCGAAGCGGCTCGGCGACCGCGCGCTCGCATTCCTCCTCCGTGAGCCATCCAGATTCGCGCATCCGCCGCAGCACCGTCTCCTGCCTGCGTTTCGCAGCGGCGGGATTTGCGTGCGGATTCAGCCGCGTCGGATTCCACGGCAGCCCCGCGAGCAGCGCGGCCTCGGCATTGCTCAGATCCGCGAGCGGCTTTCCCAAATAATGGCTCGCCGCCTCCGCGATGCCGAAGTTGAGGTTCCCGAAATCGAGCCGGTTCAGATACGCCGCGAGGATTTCCTCCTTCGTCCAAAGCTGCTCCAGCCGCATCGCCGTCGCCATCTCGATAAACTTCGTCCGCAGCGTGCGCGGGCGCGGCACCGAGAGCTTGATGAGCTGCTGCGAGATCGTGGACGCGCCCGAAGTCTTGCGCCCCGCGCGCACGCCCGACACCGCCGCGCGTCCCGCCGCGAGCCAGTCCACGCCGGAGTGGGAAAAGAACCGCTTGTCCTCCGCCGCGAGCATCGCGTGGATCACGTTCTGCGGGATCTCCTCATACTTCACCTCGCGCCGGAACCGCTCGCCCACGCGCGTCTCGCGCAGCGGCTTCCCGCTGCGATCCGTGAACTCCACGCTCACCGGCGGCGTGCGCAGCAGCGCCTCGGGCACGGGCACGAACTTCAGCGCGATCCACGCGGCGAGAAAAAGCGCGAGCAGCGTGAGTGCAGTGCGCTTCAGCCATCGCACCCATCGCCGAGTTTTTTGCGGAGGCTTCACAAACAATGTCACGCACCGGCATGGTACCGGGCGCTTCAATTCATTTCAGCGCGCTGCCTTTCACCACAAGCGATGCGCTCAGGCCGAAGCGCTCGGGGTGATACATCTCCTCGATCTTCGCGGGCGGCGCGGTCGCGCTGCCGGTGGCGCGCACGCGGGCGAGGTAGCGGATCTGATGTTTGCCGGGCCACATCGCGTTGTGGAAAAACAGCGCGCGGTCGTCGCGCAGCTCGGTGAAATCCGACGCGAACACATTCGACAGCGCCTGCCCGGCCATCGCCTGTGACTTGAACTCGGGATTCACCGCCTCGAAGACGGCGGGCAGCGGGTCATCAATCACGATGTAGCTCGAACGTCCCGGTGCGGTGATGTCGAGCGTCACGAGCACGCGGTCGCCGATGCGCGCCTCGTCGAGCGGCGACAGCGAGCCGTCGTCGTTGATGCGCTGGTAGCTGCGATTGATCGTGTAGCCGCGATCCTTGCGCTCCGCGACGAGCGTCCTCGGCTGCGACTCGACTTTCACATGCGTGAAGATGCGGCCCTTGCCGGGATTGCGCAGCGTGATCGCCTTCGCCGCGTCGAAGGAAAACTCCTGCTCAAAAAACGCGCCCTTCGCCGCGAGCTTGAAGTCTGCCGGCGCACCGCCGGAAACGAGCGCGCCTTTCACTTCCTTGCGATCCGTCTCCGTGCGCCGGATGTATTCCGCGAGGCCGAGCACCGCCCATGCGTTGCCCTGCGTGGTCATCCAGTGACCGTCGGTGCGTGCGTCAAAAATCGCGGTCGCGATGGCATCCGCCGCGCTGGATTTCGCCGACAGCTTAGACCACGCGAGCAGGCGGACGCCCTGCGCGCGAGCGACGGAGCCGAACCAGTAATCCTCCTCGACGGCCTTGTCCTGCATCTTGAGCAGCGTGTCGGCCATCTTTGCGCCGCCCTTCGTTTCGAGCGCGGCGAGCGCGAGCAGCGCACGGCTTTCCTGCGTGAGCACGTCGCGTTTCTTGAACAGCGCCTCATGATATGCCGCCTCGGCCCGGCCCGCGAGCGCGAGCGTGTAGCACGCGAGGGCACGCGGCGAGAGCTGCCATTTTTCATTTGTGTCCGCAGCGCCGCGCAACTCCTTGCTGAGATAATCAAGTACGCGCTTCAGCGAATCGTCATCCACTTCGATGCCCGCCTTCTTCGCCATCACAAGCCCGAGCGCGCCGTACGCGCTGCCCCAGAAATCCGCCGTGTGTCCGCCGGGCCAATACGCGAGCCCGCCGTTTGATGTCTGCATCGTGAAGATCCGCGCCACACCCTTTTCGAGCACCGCCTGGAACTCCGCATCCGTGCGCTTCAGCTCCGGCAGCACGTCGCGGAAATCTCGCAGCCCGAGCCACGGCAGCATCGAGGAAGTCGTCTGCTCCACGCAGCCGTACGGATAGTGCAGCAGTTCGTTCACGCTCTCGCGCAGCTCAAAGATTCGAGAATTTGCGAGGCTCACGCGCACGATGCCCTTGCCCTGCATGAGCGCCGGGTCGAATCCCGCGAGCACATTCGTCTCCGCGGCATCCACGCGCTTCTGCTTCACCTCGTGCAGCAGCGGCGCGGGGAAAGTGATCTTCAGCCGCGACTCCACAGCGTCGCGGAACTTCGCGCCGCCGCCGGTGAACTCCGCAGTCCACACCCACTTCGCGTCGCCCGTCTCGCGAATCTCGACCGGGAAATCCACCGCGATCGATCCCTTCGCCGGCAGGCTCACCGTGCGCTCGCTCTCAGCCGCAGTCGCGGTCGCATCGAGCTGGATTCGCACCTTCACCTCGCCCGCCTGCTCGGTCGTGTTGTGGACCACAGCACGCAGCACCATCGTGTCGCCGACATTTGCAAAGCGCGGCATCGCGGGTTCGAGCATCACCGGCTTGTTGATCTCGAAAGCGCCCTCCGCATTTCCGAACTGATCGCGCTTCGTCTGCACGACGGCCATGATGCGGTAGCGCGTGAGCCCGTCGGGCACGACGAAACCCGCATGCACCTTGCCCTCCGCATCGCTGCGCAGCGACGCGGCCCAATATGCGGTGCCGAGAAAATTCCGCCGCACACCGCCGTCGCCGCCCTTCCCGAATCCGCCGACGAGGTAGCCCTTGTTTTCAAACAGCCCCTCCGCAATCGCATCCGATCCTTCGCGCAGCAGCTTCTCGATCGTGAGACCAGTCGTTACGTCGAGCCGCAGCAGCTTGCTGAAAAATGTGAGCGGGTCCGGTGTGTTGAAGCCCGTGAGACTCAGCACGCCCTCGTCCGCGGCCCACAGCGTGACGTCGGCATTCGCGACCGGCTTGCCGTCCACGTCGCGCACCTCGGCCGTGACCTCCGCCTGCTCGCCGGGCTGATACGCCGCGCGCGACGGCTTCACGTTCACGTAAAGTTTTGCATCAGGCCGCGCGATGCGCACCTGCGTGTAGCCGATGCGATACTCGGGCATCTTGAATTTCTTCGTGCTGTCCTGCGAGCCGCGCAGCACGACCACGGAGACGAACACATTCGGCGCGTCGCCCTCCTCGATCCGCACGCGGATCGCGGGCGCATTGCCTTCGAGCTTCGTGAAAAAGTAACGCTTCACGTTCTCGCGCTCGACCGTCACGAGCGCCGGGCCGTTGATTGGCGTCTTCACCAAAATGATCGCCTCTTGTCCGCCACGATACTCGGGCTTGTCCGCGACGAGTTCGATCTGGAAGCGGTTGCGGTAATTCCACGTGAGCTGCTCCTTGCCATACACGCTCACGGTCGTCGTGGTGATCACATCGTGCCCCGCGGCGTCGCGCGCGACGGCGGTGACGAGATACAGGCCCGGCTTATCGAGCGTGAGCGACGTGTCCTTTTTCTCCGGCTCGGCGAGCAGCCACTTGCCGCCATTCTGCACGAGCTTCGCCGACTTCACCTGCGCCTGCCCGATGAGCTGCACGATCGGCTCGCTGCGGAAATTTTCCGCCTCATCCGCGTCCTCCACGCGGTTCGTCTGCCACTCGATGCGCGTGAGCTTCACCGTCGCCTCGACGACGTCGGGCGTCGGCGTGCCGTCCGTGCGCACGGCGATGACCTGCAGCGGCAGCGCCTCGCCTTCACGCACGACTTCGGGCATGTGCCGGATGCCGAGGTAAAAGTCCGAGCTGTGCGCGAGGAACTCCGTGCGCTCCGCGACGGTCTGCTGGTTGATGTCCGTGATTTCCGTGAGGAAGCGCACGCGGCGCGGCTGCGGCATGCGCGAATTCTGCGGCACGTTGAACGCCACTTTCACCGCACCATCCGCGCCGACATCGGCGCGGCCCTGTGCCGAGAAACGCGGCTCACCACCGAGTTTCTGCTGGAGCCGCCAGTCGAAAATCGCCTCGGTGAAAACAAAATCCTCGAAGCCAGTCGGCGCGAAATGCTCATCCATCGCGCGCACCGACCACGAGAGCTGCGCTTTCGAGAGCGACTTGCCCATGTAGTATTTCGCGGTCACCGGCAGCTCGATGGGCGCGCCGAGCATCGGGGTCTGCGGCGGCGTGACTTTCACCTCGAACGCATTCGGCGAATACTCCTGCACCGACCAGCCGCACATGATGTCGCTCCAGTCCTCGTCCTGATTTCCCGCAAAGAAAAGCTGCGCGGAAAATCCCCCGACCGTGTCCTTCGGCAGCTTGATGTCTGTGTCGAACGCGCCGGTATCCGACAGCGTCACCTTGCGTTCGATGAGCACGCGGCCCTTCGGCCCCTTCACCTTCAGCGTCGCGGCCATGCCCGCGGCCATGTGCGACTCGCCCGGCGTGTAGCTGCGCACGATGCCCTTTACGTGCGCAGTCTCGCCCGGACGATACACCGGCCGGTCGCTGAACAAAAATCCGCGCCGCTTGCCGCCTTCCACAAACTCATCCGCACGGATGTCCTCCTCCTCGCCGAAGACATTGATCCGGAAGCGACCAAACTCCAGTTCACCACGCTCGGAGTCGAAGCGCATCAGGTGCTGGTCTTCACCCTTGGAAACGAGCAGCCACTTCGCGGCCACGGCATTTTCGTTCTGCTTCGGCATGCGCACGGTGCCGTCGGCAGCAGTCTTTTTTTCCAAAATCTTCGCGCCGTCCTCGCCGAGCAGGCGCACCGTCGCGCCGCTGACCGGCTCCGCCGTCGTGAGCGAGAAGACATGCAGGAAGCTGTCCGCGCCGGCTTTCCACACCACGCCGAGATCGGTCACCTGCACGAGCGCCTGCGTGCCCACGCGCTTCACATTCGGCGCGGGTTTGTTCGGCTGTTCGGCGGTGAGAAAAACCGCGCCCGTCTTTCCGGGGCCGAGGATTTCATCCCAGTTCAGGTTCGTCACGTTGCGCGTGTCCACCGCCGCATCCGGCGCGAAATCCTTCTGCCACACGACGGTGCCGGGCACGGTCTTCTCGTCCACCTTTTGGTAAAACTCGTCGTCCTTCTGATCATCCTTCGTGTACTTCGCATACGCGTCGAACGCCGCGATCACGCTGTCCGCCGGGACGCGCTTCGCGGTCACGTGCATCTTCGCGACGTTCACGCTCATGAGCCCGAACTGCCGCGACCCCGCGCGCTGCTGCTGCGCCGCGAAGCCCTGAAAATACAGCCGCGACGCGACGGGCGCGAAGCTCGCCTTGCGCACCGCCGCTTCCGCGAGCGTGAACGGCGCCGCCGACGGCGTGCCCGCTGCGACCGTGATCGTGTAGTCCTTCCCGAGCGCAAAATCGCCGGTGATGAGCAGCGAATTGTTGTCGCTGAAAAGATTGTCGCCCCACGCGATTTTCAGTTTCTCCGGCGAGGGCTCCACGCTCACAAATTTCGCCGCGTCCTTGCGCACCGCCTTGCCGAGCGGCTTGCTGAATAACAGCGTTACGCGCTTCCCCGACACCGGGAGATTTTCCACGGTCGCATGTTCCAGCGTGAACGGCTTCACATCGCCGATTTTCACCAGATGCGCGCCGCCGAGCTTCAGCGTGCCATCCGCCGAAGGCACGCCCTGGGAGACGATGAGCTGCCAGCCTTTGCCCGGCATGAGCGGCTTTGCGGGCGTCACAAAAATCGCGTTCTTCAGCACCGGCACGGCCTTCGGTGCGGGCTGCTCTTCTTCGTCGTCACCGTCCTTCGGCGCGTTCGGTTTTACAGGTCCGCCCGCGAGATGTTCGCGCACCTGCGCCTCCCATGTGAGCACGCTGCGATCATCGCTTTGGTAGGGAGGAAAATATCCGTCGTCCTTCCCCGGACGCCGCACGATCGCATCCACGCTGTGCTTTTCCGCGTCCACAAATTTCACCTGCGCCGCGAGCGCCGCCGGGTCCACATCGGCGCTGAAAAGGAGCATCAGGCGCGGCTGCGCGGACGCATCTGCCGCGTCGAAGTAGTCCATCATGTTCACGCCCTTCACACGGAACCCCGGCGTGCTGAACGATTCCTTCACCGTGCCGCGGAAAACTTTTCCATCCGCCGTCTTCAGCCCGTTCGCGAGCGACACCACAAAAGTCGTCGCCATCGTCGGTGGCGCACTCGGCTGGAAGACACCGCTCTGCGTCGAGACCCAGCGCCATTTCCCCGTGATGCCCGGCCGAATCACGAGCGGCGATTCCACATCCTTCCCCACAGATGCCTCCGCGACCATGGGCTCCGCAAAGCGAAGCTCAAATGCGGACGATGGCTTGAGCACGTGATTTTCCAAAGTGTCCACAAGAAGTGTGACAGGCGCATCCTTTGGCGCGGCGAAGAGCGTGAGGGAAGACAGGAGGAGGAGGAGCGGGGAGAGTTTCATGGCGTCGGTGAAGTTAACGTTTCGTGACGGGGGTTTCTTTCAAGCGAATGCGTGGAATTGCGAGCACCGTGTTTTGCCCGCGGAAGGATGCGCGCAGCCCGGTGCCAACCGGAACAAATCACCCTGTCCGTGTTTTTTCTCGCCTCACCGCGGGCAACCTCGCCAGCGTCGCATATGCCGAAAAAGAGCGCAAAACTGACCGCCGAAAAAATTCCTGACGACACTTGGCGCGCGCTGTACGAGGCGGCGGATGCGCTCGGGGAATTGCAGCTTTGGCAGCTCATGGGCGATGCGGAGCTGCTCGGCGTGGATGATCCGCACACCGGCGAGCCGGTCCTCGGCGCAGTGATGGGCCGCTTGGGCGAAGTATTCGGCATTGCCATTCATCACGGACCCGCGGGGCTGCGCTGGATACTGGAGCTGGCCACCAGTGATGAGCCGGAACTCGACATGGACGCCTTCCTTGCCGTCGCAGTTCTCAAGGTCGAATTCGTGAAAAAGGCGGAGCTGCCGGCGGAGGACAAGCGGCGCGTGAAGGCGCTCGGCTTCACTCCCCGCGGCGGGATGCGCGCACGATGGCCGCTTTTCGAAAGCAAAAGACCTGATCACATGCCAGGGCCGATCCACGCGGAGGACGCGCGCCTCCTGCTTCACGCGCTGCCGCGGCTCACCGCGCTCGGCGCGGCGGTCATGCCGATTCTGGAAAAGGACGATCCGGTTCCCGCGGACGGATTCGCATTCTGGCCCGCAGGCAAAACGCCCGATGAGCCGCTGCGCACCGAGGACATCGAGTGGCGCCATGTGACGATGCCGTCGGAACCGGCTCCCGCCATTTTTTCCGCGGATGAAAAAGCCATCGCGCAACTCGCCGCGCTGCCGAAACACCCCGGGCTGGTGATCGAGCTGGATGCCTTTGCCGGCACCGCCACCATCGCGGCGGATACCGGGCTGCAAACCATGAAAGCCGCACTCGCCGCCGAGAGCCGATCCGGCTCCATCGTCGGGCTGGAACTCGGGGTGACGCCTGCCGACACATTGGAAAACATTGCAGGCCGCGCGCTCATGGCCGGGATCAAAGCACTCGGAATTTGTCCCGGCACCGTCCAAGTGACGAAGCGCAACCTGCTTTCCGCGCTCGCGCCGTTCGCGGCAAAGCTCGGCATCCGGATCGTCCACTGCCACGAGCTGCCCGCCATCGAGGAGGCGCGCGCCGCGATGCCGCCGCATTTCGGACTGGGCCGCTGATTCGGGCACCCGGCGGCGCATCTGAAATGTCGCGCGCGGGCCGCGCGGTAATCCGGCTTCCGGCCTTCCCTCATCGGCCGCATCCCTCAGCACCTCCCGGCATCTCGAAAGTTGCGCCTCGCCGCACGCATCGCTATCCTCCGCGCATGAGTTTCGCCGAAGTGAAAAAGACCATCCGCACGATGCCACGCTCCAAACGGCGCGAGCTCCTGAGCTTTCTCACCTCCCTCGAACAGTCGGATGACCCGAAGTGGCTCGCTGAGATCGAACGCCGGAAAACGGAGATGAAGGCCGGGGGAAAAATCAGCAGGGAGGAAGCCATGAGGATGCTCGGCATCACCGACGGCGATCTTGCTGCCGCACGCTGATGCGGCGATTCCGGCTGTTCTTTTCGCACGAGGCGGTGGCGGCTCTCGCCGCTATTCCTGCCCGGCGCAGGCTCACGCTTTTCAACCTCATGGATGCGCTCACGCTGTTTCCACACGACGGCGCGGAACTGCAGGGCGCAGGCAAGAAGCAGCCGACCTACACGCGGCGGTTCAGCGAATGGAATGTCGTCTGGTGGGTGGATGTCCCAGTCGGTGAAGTACAGGTACTCCTCATCGAACGTCGGCAGCGCCACTGATCCTCAACACCACATGACCGCGACCGACACCCTCGCCCGCCTGCACGCCGCAATCCCGACGGCGGGACTCTTCGCGGAAAAGGACTGGCTGCTCTCGCCGGAGCCGTTGCGGCTCGACGCGGCATTCATCGAGGAACTCGAAAAGCTCGGCCACCGCCTCACGATCTTCCAGCGCGCGCAGAATGAACTCTACCACCGCAGCGTGAACGGCAAGGCACCCGCGTGGATCGCGGACTACCTCGATCGCGGAAAGCCGCCGGAGCTGATCGAGTTCGCGCGCCGCAAGCAGTTCCGCAACGACGTGCCGCAAGTCATCCGCCCTGATCTGCTGCTCACCGCCGACGGCTTCGCGATCACCGAGCTGGACAGCGTCCCCGGCGGCATCGGCCTCACCGCGTGGCTGGGAAAAATCTACGCCGAACTCGGCTTCGACATCGTGGGCGGAGCCGACGGAATGCCCGCCGGTTTCCGCAGCGTGCTCGGCGAAAATGCGGACATCCTCGTCTCCGAAGAATCCGCAACCTACCGCCCCGAGATGCAGTGGCTCGCCGACCGCGCGAACGAACCCGGCGCGCAATGGCGCGTGCGACGCGCGGAAGACTTCAATCGGGAATCCAAAATCGAGAATCCAAAATCCCTCTACCGTTTCTTCGAGCTGTTCGACCTCCCAAACATCGCCGCCGCGCAGACCATCCTGAACGCGGTCGCAGACGGCACGCGCATCACGCCGCCCATCAAACCGTGGCTCGAAGAAAAAATGTGGCTCGCACTTTTCTGGTCGCGCCCGCTCCGCGAATTCTGGCGGCGCGAACTTTCCGAGCGCAATTTTCTCATCCTGCAAAAGCACATCCCGCAATCCTGGGTGCTCGACCCCGCACCGCTTCCGCACCACGCCGTGCTGCCGTGGCTGAACATCTCGTCGTGGGACGAGCTGAAGACATTTTCGCAAAAGGAGCGCGACTTCGTGCTGAAGGTCAGCGGCTTCTCGCCCGACGCGTGGGGCAGCCGCGGAGTCACCGTCGCCGCCGATGTCCCGCAGACCGAGTGGGCCGCCGCCATTGATCGCGCCCTCGCCGACTTTCCGCATCACCCGCAAGTCCTCATGCGCTTCGCCCACTCGCGCATCGTCGAGCATCCGTATTTCGATCCCGCGAACGGCGAGATCCGCACCATGCGCGGCCGCGTGCGCCTGTGCCCGTACTACTTCGTCGCCGGCGGCGACACGAAACTCGGCGGCATCCTCGCCACGATCGTCCCCGCGGACAAAAAGCTGATCCACGGAATGCGCGACGCGATCCTCGTGCCGGTCGCGGCATCCGCCTCTGCGCCATAAATGGGCGGGCAGGCTTCGCTAATCCCCCTCCGCGATGAACTGCACGAGATCGCGGATCGCGCGCTTGCTGAGCACCTGACCGAATGCGGGCGGCATCGGGCTTGGCACCGCTTTAGCGACGGGCGTCCGATGAACGACGCCCGTGAGGCCCGCCCGCAATCTCCTCCGAAAGCGGAGTCGCGCCCGTCGCTTCCCGCCGCAATCCGGGGCGCCGCCCGCATCACTCCGCGCAGCGTGGCCCGCAATCACCGCTCGCGGATCAGCCACACCTTCACGGCCTGCGTGAGCGTCATGTAGCAGGGCGGTGCAGGCCGCAATGCGGCATTGCGATGAAGACTGGAGACGGTGCCTGCGGTTCGATTTCACTTACGTCACGGTTCGTTCCTTGGCATCGCCGCATCATGCGCTACGAAGTGGCACACGCACCGGTGGCCGCTGGAAAATGTCCGCTTCACCGCGAGCCGCCGCAATCCATCACTCTTTCACACCATGACCGGCCATCTCATCGAACCCGCCATCAAGGCGCTCATCGAATCGCGCAATTTCACCGCGCTGCACGAACTCTTCGCGGAATGGACGCCGCCCGAGATCGCCGACTGCATCGTGGATTTTCCCCACGAGGAACAGGCCATCGTCTTCCGCATGTTGCCACAGACGAAGGCGGCGGATGTGCTCGAATATCTCGATCACGACGCACAGGTCACCGTCCTCCGGGCGATGGGCAGCGAGGCCGCCGCGAAGGTGCTGAACGACATGTCGGACGACGACCGCACGCGCTACCTGGAGGAGCTGCCGCCCGCCGCCGTCACCCACACGCTCGCGCTGCTCACGCCCGATGAACGCAAGCACGCGCAGGCGCTGCTCAACTATCCCGAGGACAGCATTGGCCGCCTCATGACCTCCCATTTCGTCGCCGTCCGCGACGACTGGACGGTGCTGCAAGTCTTCGATCACGTCCGCAAACACGGCAAGGATTCCGAGACGCTAAACGTGATCTACATCGTGGATGATGGCGGAAAATTGATCGACGACCTGCGCATTCGCGAACTGCTCCTGCGCCCCTTCGACACAAAAATCGCGGACATCCGCGACACGCGTTTCGTCGCACTCCGCGCGGCCGATCCCGCAGCCGAGGCCGCGCCCGTCTTCAGAAAATACGACCGCTCCGCACTCCCCGTCGTGGATTCGGATGGCCGCCTCATCGGCATCGTCACCATTGATGACGTGCTCGACGTCATCGAGGAGGAGACCACCCGCGAAGTGCAGAAGATCGGCGGCTCAGAGGCACTCGACGAGCCCTACACCACGACTCCGCTCATGCGGATGGTCAAAAAGCGCGCGACATGGCTCATCGTCCTCTTCTTCGGCGAACTGCTCACCGCCAGCGCCATGCAGGGCTACAATGGCGAGATCGAAAAGGCCGCCGTGCTCGCGATGTTCCTCCCGCTCATCATCTCCAGCGGCGGCAATTCCGGCTCGCAGGCCACCACGCTCATCATCCGCGCCATGGCCGTCGGCGAAGTGGGTCTGCGCGACTGGTGGAGGATCCTGCGGAGGGAGATCGGCTCCGGCGCGTGGCTCGGGACCATTCTCGGCGTGCTCGGCTTCTTCCGCATCGTGATCTGGCAGTCGCTGCACCTCTACGACTACGGCCCGCACCACATGCTCATCGCGATCGTCGTGGGCCTGTCGCTCACCGGCGTGGTGATGTGGGGCTCCATCACCGGATCCATGCTGCCGTTTCTCCTGCGCCGCTGCGGGCTCGACCCCGCCACCTCCTCCGCACCGTTCGTGGCCACGCTCGTGGATGTCACCGGCCTGCTCATCTACTTCAACGTAGCGCTCGTCGTCCTCCGCGGCACGGTGCTGTGAGGCCTTACCCTGCCGTCACCGGCACGAGCGTCATCGTGTCGTTGCCG
>Ga0208856_1000185_pt1 | contig 26763 bp, 18 predicted proteins | sample LakMenEpi13Jul12_FD_150690 | JGI IMG/M metagenome (GOLD analysis project Ga0208856, IMG submission 150690) | Freshwater microbial communities from Lake Mendota, WI - 13JUL2012 deep hole epilimnion (SPAdes) | ecosystem: Environmental > Aquatic > Freshwater > Lentic | place: Lake Mendota, Madison...
CATCGCCCAAGGTCACGGATTGTGGATTACCTCCCGTACCGAAGGTGGCTTGAGCTACAAAGGTACCATCGCCATTGCCCAAGAGCACGCTGGCGCTGGGGGCGCTAGAATTCGCAGTAATGATATCGAGGTTGCCATCGTCGTTCACATCGCCCAAGGTCACGGAGCGTGGTCCAGTTCCCGTGGCGAAGTCTGTTTTGGGTTGAAAAGTGCCATTGCCATTACCCAGAAGCACACTGACGATGCTGCCTTGTTGATTCGAGGTGATCATATCGAGATTACCATCGCCGTTCACATCGCCCAAGGCCACGGATCGTGGAGAAGTTCCCGCGGCGAAGGTGGCTTGAGGGGCAAACGAAGGCAAGGCGGTAATGGTTGGTAAATCGACCAAGTTCACACCAATGGTGCCGGTACCAGAGATGCCAGTGACATTTATAGTATAAGTATCATCTTTAACGGTTACGGAGGAAATGGTGCCGTTAGCAACGGTTCCTGTAACAGTTAAATTAAAGTCAGTAGAGTCCACCCCGATAACGGGCTGATTGAAAGTAACCGTGAACGAGGCGGAAGTAGTAGCAGTTCCGCTACCCGTGGTAATGGATAAAGCATGAGGGAAAGCAGGCGAAAAAGGAACAGCAGGCACAGTACCAGGACCAGCAATAACAGCAGCAGCAGTATAGGTGAATAAAGTATTGGCAGCATTGGTGCCGCTTGGTGTGGTAACTTCAACACTTGCAGTTCCTACAGTTCCAGCAGGTGTAGTTGCAGTAATACTTGTTGAACTAACCACAATAACATTGGTAGCAGCAGTGCCATCGATGGTAACAGCGGTTGCCCCAGTAAAGTCGGTACCGGTAATGGTGATAGCGGTGCCACCTGCAGTAGAACCAGTCGCAGGGGAAATATTAGTCACAGTTGGTGCAGGTGCAGTACCATTGAATTCGTAGGCGCCAATGCTAGGTGCTGTAGAAGAACGGTTAAAGCCGCGCTGATCTAAAGCATTGATAGGTGCGGCATTGCTAATGGTTGCATCACCCACTGCAATAGCAGGGCTACCAGTCAATAGTGCCATGGTAAAGGTAGGACCACCGTTGTTAGCTAGAGTGCCAAGAAAAGGATCGCCGGAGATGGCGCCAGATAATGATCATCTTGGACAAGGTTGTTGGTATTAGTACCGACGGTGCCGCCGCCGGCGTAATCTCCACCGCTGGTGCTATTGGCGATGATGGTGTTGGCAATATTGAGGGTGGCGCCAGGACTGCCGGAGACTTGGGGGGATTGGTTGTAAAAGCCTCCACCTAAAACGGTTGCAGAATTGCCAGAGAGGGTGGAATTGGTTAGTGTTCCGATTCCGGTTCCTTGGCTGGTAATGCCGCCGCCAGAGTTACCTGCAGAATTGCCAGAAAGGGTGGAATTGGTGACTGAGAATGTCCCACTGTCGTTGTAGATACCACCGCCATTACCGACTGCAGAATTGCCAGAGAGGGTGGAATTGGAGACGGTGAGGATGCCGGATGCCTCGTTAAAGATGCCGGCGCCAATGCCCTGACCAGTGGTGGCAGAATTCCCAGAGAGTGTGGAATTAGAGATGGTAAGGGTACCGGCGTTTTTGATGCCGCCGCCGTAGTTTGCTTTATTGGTAGAAAGTGTGGAATTGGAGACGGTGAGGGTACCGACGTTAAGGATACCGCCGCCAGAGACTGCAGTATTGCCAGAGAGCGTGGAATTGGAGATGGAAAGTATACCAGAGTTATCGATGGCGCCGCCGTTGGAGGTTGCAGTATTGCCAGAGAGCGTGGAATTGGAGATGCTGAGGGTGCCAGAGTTATTAAAAGCGCTACCACTGCCTGAGGTATTTGCCCCGGTAACAGTCACGCCGGAGATGGTTAAATCAGCACCTGTATCGATGGTGAAAATACTGAAGATGCCTTTGTTAGCATCAATGGTAAGCGAGGAAGCGCCTAAGCCGGTGATGGTAAGAGTGCCCGCGGTACTGGCATCAGCAATGCTATCCATAGCGGTAGCTAGGGTGATGGTGTAAGGGCTGGAGCCGGCAGCGAAATTAAAATCAATGGTGTCATCGCCCGCGGTGGTGTTTGCTAGGGTAATAGCATCTCGAAGGGATCCAGCACCTGAATCTGAATTATTTATAACTGAGAAGGTAGCAGGTACAACTCGTTCTTCTAGGCCGAGGAGTTCGAGTCTGCGAGATACGCCTTTGCGAGAAGCTTTTTTAGATAGATCAAGGTTAAAAATCTTACGGAAAAAATTTAATGACATCTTCAAAGAACCTTTCAAAATTTTGCTAATCAGCAATTTCTACCCAAAATTATAACTAAGGGTGAATTCCTTATTAACACGGAGAGAGTCTTGTTAACAATGAGCGAGCAAACCTCTTTGTTATGTTAGTCGGCTTAAGAGGCGGTAATCAATATCAAAAAAAAATGAAACTTAGAATAAAAATGAAGTTTCGGAAATCTTAATGTTCCCTTAATGTTGGCGCTTGAAAAAACTCGTAAAAAACAAGGGGTTTTGAGCACATAGAGCGAATTTGTTAACGAAAAGTAAAACTTTTTTTTGTAAATATTTCTTAAAGTCGCATAGCAAGCATAGGCAAAGCAGAAGAATTAGCCACGGAAATAAGACCAAGAATAATCAGAAGCATTAGCCACGGACGAACACGGAATTTCACGGAAAAAACAGAAGCAGAAAATTGGCCACGGAAATAAGACCAAGAATAATCAGAAGCATTAGCCACGGAATTTCACGGAAAAAAACAGAAGCAGAGACACGCAAAAGAAGAAGAAAAAATATATTAGCCATGGAATTTCACAGAAACAAAACACATCTTTCAGGGGCGGAAGTAGAAGGGATGTCAACCTTTAGCCGGTGGTTGAGCGCCGCGATACCACCGGAAACCAAATCCAAAACCTCCCGCACTGGTTCGGCTATGAATATTTGTGTTCATTACCGTATAATTCAATCGCATGATTTTAAAATCAATGATCAAGGAGTTGCAATGATTTTGTTTTTACCCAAATTGTTTGATGAACTTCGTTGTGTGCAACTCAATCAAATTGCATTGAGCTATAGCGCTAAACAAGCATTAAATTTTGAGGGTAATGATCCGCATTATGGGAACTCCTTTGGTTTGGCACGGATCCCAGAATATGAAAAGGTGCTTCTTGCCCTTACTCCTTTGATCAAGCAAAAAACTGGATGGGATAATATCATCCCCGAAAATTCCTACACCCGCATTTACTTTAATGGTTCTGATCTTAAAAAGCATAAGGATAGGCCGGGCCTTGATATCACCCTCAGCGTTTGCACTTTTTCTGATATTAACAAACCATGGCCTCTTTGTGTTGAAGATGAAAATGGTAAGGTGCATGTAATTGAAATCTGTCCAGGCGATGGCGCCCTAATCTTGGGTACCAAATATACCCACTGGCGTGACCAATTAGTTATTGATGATTCACAGAAAGTAATTCAGTCCTTCTATCATTGGAAGTTTGCCTGATTAAAATAGTACCTCTAAGTACTATTTATTTCCTATTCGCAATCAGCTAGATTGGCTCCTAAGGGTTGCAAATAGCCTATTTTGTGCAGTGCGTTATATATGTTGCCGTTAAAATTGGGATAATCCGCATTTCAACTTAAGTCTGTAATCAAATTACGCCGATTTTATTAAAGATTGTAGAGGCATTCCGGAATTCCGTTTTAGGGTACGCAGCGTAATGAAGATTCGAACTCATGCAATAAAAAGTTTGTACCTTGCTGCAATTTTAGGGTTGCCTGGGTGCGTACTTTTCCCAAAAGTGGATGATAATCTGGCCCCCATTGTTGTTCCGGTTGAAAGAAATGAGCTTTCCACAGTTGTTAAAAACACCACTCCAAAAGAACTAACTGAAAGCAAAATCGAAAATCAGATTGATGAAGGGCCCGGAAAAGCCCCAGCGTTTTCTACTTTAAAAAACCTGACCGCAGAAGATTTGGTACGGGAAGTTTTAGATCGAAATCCGACATTAACTGCAATGATTGCGGCATCGGAAGCTGCATGGTCCAAGTATCCCCAAGCGATATCTTTGGATGACCCAAATGTAGGGGGATGGTTTGCGCCTGGGACCATAGGCTCGAATCAAGTTAATTTTGCATTGCGAGTGGAGTTCGCGCAGAAATTACCAGGCCGCGGGAAACTTAAACTTCGAGGCGATAAGGCTCAAGCTGAAGCTAGTGCAACAGAAAAAGATATTGAAGATGTAAGGCTTCAACTAACTGAAGATGCTAAGAACGCTTTCTTTGATTTTCATTTGGTGGATAGGGCAATCGAAGTAAACGAAGGTGCCTTGAGGTTATTGGCTGAATTCAAGCAAAATGCTGAAACGCGGTATCGTAATGGGCAGGTGCCTCAGCAAGATGTGCTTCAAGCCGATGTCGAAATCGGTTTGCAAAAGGAGCGATCTATCACGCTTAATCGAATGCGCAAGGTGGCTCAGGCAAGGATCAATACCCTGCTGCATTTGGAGCCTGATTTAAGTTTGCCACCTTCTTTGCGAGAGATTCCGTTGGAAATTGAAAAACGAAATGGTGAACAGTTGCGTGAAGAGGCCAGGGCTAATCGGCCGGATTTGCGTTCCTTGGAAGATAAAATTCGGGCGGATGATACTGCAGTGCAGCTTGCAAGAAAAGAGTTTTCACCTGATTACGAGGCCCTTGCTGCTTACGATAGTTTTTGGCAGGGCATGGATAAGCAGATGCAATATCAGCTTGGTTTAAGGATGAATCTTCCTTCGCAACGAAGTAAAAGATATGCAGCATTGGCAGAGGCCCAATCGAAGTTGGCGCAGCGAAAAGCGGAGCGTAAAAAACTTGAGGATCAAATTAATTTTCAAGTGCAGGAAGCTTTTGAACAATTAAAAGAAAGCACCCAAATCATGGAGTTGTTTAAAAAAACAACTCTCCCTGCTACAGAGGCAAATGTACGTGAGGCACAGACTTCTTACATCTCTGGGAAAATTCCATTTTTAACTTTGGTTGAAGCTCAAAAAGAAATGTACCTTGCTCGAGATCGTTTTTATCAAGCACAAGCAGAAGCATTTCGCAGGAAAGCAACTCTCGATCGGGTTACCGCAAATGTACCAACGGCAGAGGTTGTGAAATCGATCAAATAAGATTTTTTGCTTTTTGTTCCTGTAGCTTTAGCCATCTTGCTTTTCGAATCCAGAAGAACCTAACCGGCAAAAACAAATCCACGACTTCATCTGAAATTAGCAGGCCACCCAGAACGGGTAATGCCATGGGTGCTAAGATTTCAGAGCCTACACCTTGCGAAAATACCATGGGAAAAATCGCAAGGATTGCAACGCCTTCGGTTAGTAATTTAGGACGAAGCCTATGAACTGCACCTTCGAGTACAGCTTCCCGAAGTTCATCAATAGATTTGATGTTTTCAAGTCCGCCTCGCTTTTCTATCGCCTCGCGCAGATACACCATCATGATGATTCCGGTTTCTGCAGCCATGCCAAAGCATGCAATAAATCCAACCCAAACAGCAACGCTGAAATCAAAAGGTGGAGCGTCCCATCCGTTTTGAATTTTAGGGAAGAAGAAGAGGAAGAATGCGCCACCTGCTAGGGCTTCGGGCAGGGTAAGCATGATTAGTGAAGCATCTGCAATATCTTTGTAAGTGAAGTAGAGGATGAGGAATATTAGTAGGATTACAGCAGGAAAAGCAATTAATAGTGTCTTTGCAGCCCGTAATTGGTGTTCGAATTCGCCGCTCCATTCAAGATGATATCCTTCGGGTAAATTTATTTTGTGTTCGACCACTCTTCTGGCTTCTTCGATAAAGCCAACCATATCCCGCCCTCGTACATTCAAGGTAACCGCGTTCATCATTTGCCCGTTTTCACTTTTAATCATTGCGGGCCCTTCAGTGACCCTGATATCAGCAAACGCAGAAAGAGGAATTACGCGAAGTCCGCCCCCTAGATGAGCTCCTCCCGCCTTATGAATGTCGCCTCCGGGAAGAACTTTATTTAGTGGTTCAGTATCGCGATTCATTTTTGCTGAACGGGTTCCAGCAACAAGCAATTTGCGAACAGCATTTTCATCTTCTCTTTCTATGCGGGAGTATCGAACCCTTACCGGGTATCTTTCCCGTTTTTCAACTGTCGATGTCACAACGCGACCCCCGATTGCAATTTCTATTTCTAGTTGTGCATCTTCAACGCTTACCCCGAAACGGGCAGCTTTTTCTCGGTCTATTTCGATTTCTAAATAACCTTTTCCCATAATCGGTGCAGCGACCACATCGCGAGACCCGCGGACTCCCTTAACCGATCTTTCTACATCCTTGCAAAGTTTGTCGATGGTAGCTAAATCTGGGCCAAATACTTTTATCCCTACATCGGTGCGAATTCCTGAAGAAAGCATTTCTATGCGGTTAATAATGGGTTGGGTGAAAATATTGCTCCAGCCTGGAACTTGTAAAACCCTCCCCATTTCGTCGTCAACAAGATCCCCTCTTGGTCCTCCCATCCTCTTCCAGAGTAAGACCCATTGCTGAAAATCTGGTTCTAATTTTTTAACGAGGTCTTCAAATTCCTTAGGCACTTTGGTTCTTGGTTCGTGACCAAGTCGCGCTGAAATAGTCGTGTCGATAAGTGCATTAGCAGAATCGCCTGCAGGTCCACTTTCTAGAAATCCATGATCCCTGGAATAGGTGAAAAGCTCCTCAATAGCCAGCCATATAAACGCAGAGGTTCCGTGATAAAACAATTCCTGATCCAATAGTTGAACTTCATTGTGCCAGAATTGGTTTTGTGTTTTCAATAGTTGTGAGGTGATACGGTCAGCAAGAGTTATTGCTTTTCCTGTTAATTTTTCGTTTATAGTTTCGGTCAAGGTTGGTAATGGCTTCATCGCTGCGACAGGGTTACTGATCAATTTTTCTGATGCAAGAAAGTCGGCAAACAAGCGGAGTTCTTTTTCAATTTCTCCGATGGAAGTATGCCTTGCCATTGCTAGGCCAAAACCTGTGGGCAATCTTGCTTCAAATTCGGCCATCTTTGTTTCTGCAAGGGGCGTTTTGGGGCCTAACCATTCGCTGCCGTTTATAAAGTGATTGAGCGCTTTACTTGTGAACTCTTTAGCGCAGAGTGCAGCAAGGGCAGTTTCCATTTCAACAAATCTTCTGGTTGCAAGTTCTCGTTGAACTTCATCGAATCTCTCAAGAGCTTTTTGAGCTGATTCCACCAACATGTTGGACCTGTCATCTGCAGTTACCTTTTTTGAAACAAAACCTGCTTTTTCCAAGGTCGAAAGTATGGTTGTAGCTTGCTTGATACCATCGTTGTGTTTAAGTACTCGCCTTGGCCAGAATTCCTTGGGCCGAAAATTAATGAAGGTTTCAACCATATCTAATGGTGAAGGATCGGTCGGAGTATCGGCTCTTCCTGCTTTTCCAACTACACTTTCAACTTCAGGAAAACCACGAACTAGAACATCCCTTGCTTTTAGGTCATCAATAACTTGGGTAACACTTGCCCTTGGCACGGTAACCGGCATATCAAGGGTTGTGCCCTCATCAAGTGCGGGCATGAATGCAACGCCGATTTTTGGAAAACTGTGGGCGCAAACTCCCAAAGCAATGAGTGTGACAAGTGAAAAAATTTGATTCATACCACCCATCGTCGACATTACGGTAATGCTTGTAACTATTGCTAGAACAGCAAGGAACATATTTTGCCAAGCTGTTTCTGAAGCGCCCAATCCTACTAATGCCTGCAGGGGAAAAATTCCCGCAGCGAGAATAAGTAGGGCTGCGAACATCCACATAACAAGATTAATTCTTGGCATAAACCAAGATAGGAATGGCCTGTAGATGGATATGAAACTTCGAACAATTAGGTTTTCCTGTTCTGAACGCAAGCGCCCGCGGATTAAAAGTGGGATAAGTGCCGGGACTAAAGTTACTGAAAAAAGTGCAGTTCCAATTAGGGCAAATGTTTTAGTGTATGCGAGTGGGTGAAATAATTTTCCCTCTCTTCCTGAAAGTAGAAATACCGGGATGAATGAAAGAAGCATGATTAGGATGGAGAAAAAGATTGGTCTGCCTACAGAAACGCATGCTTTTATAATAAGATCTGTGTTGTCTCCAGAGACATTATTGTTTCCGAATTTTTCTTTCAGATGGTGTGAAGCATTTTCAACCATAACGATTGCTTGGTCGACCAATACCCCTATTGAAATCGTAATTCCAGCAAGTGACATTATGTTTGCTTGAATATCAATGATTCCGAGGTGGCGAAGTACCCACATCATTGAAAATGAAAAAAGAACCGAAAGTGGTAGGGTGATGCAGATTACAAAAACGCTGCGAATATGCCCAAGAATTAAAATTATAGCAACCGCAGCAATAACCATTTCATGCCACATAACCTCGGCTAAGGTGTTGATGGCGCCCTCGATAAGCCTTGTACGATCATAGGCGGGAACAATACGAACGCCTACAGGAAGACTAGGAAGCAGTAATCGTATTTTTTCTTTGACCCTCGCGGTAACGGCAAGAGGGTTTTCGCCATAGCGCATTAAAACAACGCCCCCAACAACTTCGGATCCATTTTTTTCGAAAACGCCTCTGCGGAATCGGGTGCCTGTTTGAACTGTTGCAATTGTTTTTACATAAATAGGCGTGCCTTCCACCTCTTTGATAATGGTGTTTTCGATGTCTTCTTTTCCGCGAATCCACCCTATACCCCGAACGATATATTCAGCGTTGTTTTTTTGAATAACGCCCCCACCTGCAGGTTGGTTTGATCGAGAAACTGAGTCAAATAGTTCACCCAAGCTGATGCCGTAGGCACGAAGATTTTCCGGGTTGACATCAATTTGATATTCCATTGGCATACCGCCTACGCTTGCAACTTCAGCAACGCCCGGAGCGGAATTTATCTGTGGCGCGATCAGGAATTTATTAAGCCCCCACAATCTTGAAGAATCAATAGTTGTTCCCGGGGTTGGTTCCACCGTGTACCAATAGATTTGCCCTAATGAAGTTGCGTCAGGTGCTAGGTAGGGGGTGACTCCTGCAGGAAGTTTATCTGAATTTTCAGCTAGGCGCTCTAATACGCGTTGTCGTGCAAAGTAGAAATTTATCTTGTCTTCAAAAATGACAGTGATCATTGAGAAATTAAATTCAGAAGAAGATCGGAGTGTTCGAACCCCCGCTAAACCCTGAAGTTTTCTGGAAAGCGGGTAGGTAACTTGATCTTCGATTTCGCGAGGACTGCGACCTGGCCAGTCAGCAAAAACAATAACTTGGTTTTCTCCAAGATCGGGTATTGCATCAATTGGGGTATCGTATGCGGCATAAATTCCCCAGCCGGCAAGGGCTAAGGAAATCATGATTACTACTAAAGGGTTTCGAATTGAGAATTCAATCCATTTTCCGATCATGGCGTGACTCCTGCTTTTTCTTTAGATGCAGGATTCTTGCTTTTGAGCATTTTTAATCGTGCTATGGTTTTTGCTGATTCCGTCTTCGCACCCTTCAAACACCCATCACAGCAAACGAAGGCAGTTTGGCCCTCAATGGTAAATTTGATAGGTACACCCATGGAACCAAGTTTTGAATTTTCTTGGCTGACGCATAACAGTTGCTCTAGCGCTAACTTCTTATCCGCCGGTGATAGTTTGCCAAGATTTGCAGCAATGGTTGCTTCTTCGTCATCGGGTGTAGAGGGGCGGATTGCGGTCTTGCTTGATCCGCTGCCCCCAAAATAAATCGAACCCAATGCAGGATTTAAGCGAGTTTCAGCATCAACAAGGAAAGAGCCTTGAGTGACAATATCGTCTCCTTCTTTGATCCCCGAATATACAGGGAAAGCAGATTGCCCATTCGGAAGTTTCATGCGTGGGCCTAATTGGACGCTTACTCCCACATAAACGCCCGGTGATTCCTGCTTATACACAACTTGTGAGGAGCCTGTATCAATCACGCTATCCTCGGTTATTGAAAGAACTTTGTCGCCTTTGATTTGAAAAGGGAATAGCGCTTTACCATCAGCCCGTTTAAAGTTTGCAAGTTCCGAAGCATTTGTTTGCAGTTCAACTTTTGTAGCCATGCCTGGGCGTAAGCGATTTCCAGGATTAGCCATTTCAAAGCGAACGGAGAGAGTTCGGGTTTCCTGATCAACATGGGGGTAAATAAAAGAAAGAGTTCCTTCGAATTTTTCCCCTGGGTAAGCTCTGCTGGTAGCAAATACCTTCCAATGGTTAGTGTTATTTTTCTCTTGGTCCAATTGATGATTCACCGGTGTAAAAAAACCAAGGTCGTCCTCGTAAAGTTGAGCTAGAACCCAAACGCGTTCAAGATTTGCAACATCATAAAGGGGGCCTCCTTCTTCGACATATTGTCCTTCCTTAGGGTACTTTTTTAACACATGGCCGTTAATTGGTGAACGAATTGCAATTCTTTGAACAGGTACACCATCGCGGATGATTTTTTCGATTTCGATAGGTCCAACGCCCCATAGTTCTAAGCGTTCGCGTGAGATTTTTTCGAGACCAGGGTTGTTTGATCTTCGTGCATCGAGAAGATTTTGCACCGTGATAATCATGTCAGGGCTAAATAAAACCGCTAGTTCATCACCTTGATGAACCATCTGGCCTGTTTGATTTACCAACAGTTTTTCTATTCTTCCTTTAACACGGGCAGCAACGTGCTTTAGTTCTCGTTCATCAAATTCCACGGTTCCAACTGTGCTGATTTCTTTGATCAGTTGAGCATAGGATACCGGTTGAGTTCGAACCCCAGCCAGAACCACCCTGTATGGGGTTAATTGAACCCTGCTGACTACTCCAGGTGGAAGCACATCCGGAGAAGAAAGTCCTTTTTTTCGTTTGCTTAAACCCATAAAGCATATCGGGCATTTCTCGTTTTTTTTCTCACTTATGAATGTGGGGTGCATGGGGCAGAAATATTCAAAACCTTCACCAGGACCTTCCGTTCCCTGACGGTTCCACGACCATTTTTGCCCAAGGGCAATAAGAGTATCCCATTTTGCAAGAGCCAAACCTATTGCACCAAGAATTAAAATAAACCGAAGCCTTGCAAGGGGTGTTAGTACAAGAAGTTGAAACCAACTCAATCCGTTTTTATTGGGGGTTTCCATGATTAGTTCCTTCAAAAAAGCTTAGGTCGTTCTATATTGCAAGTTGGTGAATATGTTTTGCTGAAATTAAGTAATAAGACGGGAATTTAAATGTTGAGTTTGCAATAAATCACTATTAATGAATTTGAATCTTTAATTTTAAAAGAGCAATGGTCAATTTTCCTTGATAAAGCTCGAATCAAGTTTGTGTTCAACAAAAAAGTACTGGCACAATTAATTAGTTGTGGTTTTAGATTGAGTGAATTTGCGATTTCTGGAATAAGCATTTTGGATGAAGGTAAACCATTTGAATGCAATGCGCATCGGCACCCAGTGACACTCATATTATTAGAAATTGAAACTACTTGGTTTTCGTCAATTGTACAGCATGAACAATTTCGTAATTCCTTGCATTTCAAGCAGCAAGATGGTTCAAGATTTTCTAGTTTTTGAGTAATTGAAATATTTGATGAGTTGGAGCAGGCAAAAGAAATTGTAGGTACGAGCCACCCTAATACGATGCTAATCACCGTAAAAGTCAAAAGTATATTTCGACCAATAGTTTTACTGTAAAAAATCATATTTTTATTTTAGAGGCTGTCTTTAAATTTTGTCAAGGAATAACGATTAATCTTCGAGAATTGCAATAAATAGCAGTTGAAGAACCGGTATGACTGTAAATTTGCTGAAGATAGGGTAAAGGGGTCGAGTAGTGGTTGTTGTAATTAAAAAAGCCCAACCCTTAGAAAGGGCCGAGCTTTTTAATGGTAAATCTAAATCTACAAGTGTTTACTTGATGATTTTTGAAATATCGCCAGTGATCTTTTCGATATCAGAGTCTTTAAGAGCGCCCTTGAATGCATGATTAGCTTTAACAACTCTACCCGTGTAAAGCAGAACCGTTACATCTGCATCTTTGCTTATATTGTATTTTTCAGGGCCTGCGGGATTATCAATACTAAGTACAGTATTTTTTACCTTTTCTTTGGTAGCCATGGCTTTCAATTTGGCTTCCAAATCTTGTGAATCAGAGAGGAAAACCACATAGCTGCCCATCATGGCTGTGCTATTTTTACCAGTTGCTTCATCAATTTTCTTGATAAGCTTGGTAAGGGATTCATCTGGCTTGCGTGCGAAAATAACTGCTACAGGGTTGTCGCCATTCGAACAGTATAGACAACTCCTTTGCCCAGCGCTTTCCCCCGTTACATTCAGCGGATGGAATGGACCGGGGACGTTTTCTTCAACTTGTGGCCCAGATTTAACTGCATCAGCAGCTTGGATGCTGCCGATTACTAACCCTAAACCAAGTGTGCAAACAGCAAACATTCGGAAAAAATTCATATCAATCTCCTAAGTTTAAGAACCAAAAGCAGCCAGCTAAACATTTAGCCAGCTAAACGAAACAATCTATATGGATCACCTTTAGTAGGTGTAGTGGTATTCAATAGTAAGTAAGAGAAATAGCGGAAACGCCGCTGACTAGTGGCAAGTGACTCAGGTGAAGCCTGTTTTGAAATTGAAAATCAACAATTGCACAACCTCAGTAAAATATATAACAACTGATTTTTTTATATTAACACGATTTATTAAATGCGCAATGGTTCTTGTGTTAAGAATTTTTGTATAAGGCCGTAGAAATATTTGGTTTAAAACAATTTAACCTTTTATGGTGAAAATTGCTCTTTAAGTAAGACTAAGCAATTAGCCCTGATATGTTCTTTCTTTATAATTTTTCAATAACTGTTAGATGAAATTGGGATATGAAAATTTATGGAGTTGCAACTAGTAAGTAATTCGGTTTGCCCTAAATGTAAAAAGTATTTTACTTGTGAGGTAGTTGCAGGTGTTGAAAGTTGTTGGGGTAAGAGTTTTCTCAAAGAGAATTGCAGGGGAAAAAGTGCCTGTGCCCTTCTTGTTTGGCAATAATTACAACTCCTTCAAACAATACCGAATCATTGTTATAATATTGTTTTGAAATCTGTGAATATGTTTTTTTAATACAGGATAAACGAACAAATACTTACCTTCATTACCTTTGATAGTTGGGCAATTATTTGCTCGTTCATAAATGCTAGTTTAGCGCTTTACTTGTAATTGTTTGGCCTTTGCAAAATCTGCATCAGCTTCTTTGATTTTACCCATGGATCGGTAAACTTGTTCCCGGTTGGTGTAACCTGAGGAATCTTTTGGGGAAAGTTCGATAGCTTTTGAATAATCATCAATTGCTTCTTGGTTTTCACCTTGAAACCGATGTGCTCTGCCTCGCGCTAGGTAGGCGCTCACATCTTTTGGATTTAACTCAATGGCGGTTGTGCACCGTATAATATCTGCGTTAAAATCTTGCATAGGAACTCCTTTTAAAAATGCTGTTGACTTGTTTATTGTCAAGGTAAAACAAAACTTTAGATAGTAAAATAATCATTTTTTAAATGTTAATCACAAAGATTGTTAATTGTAGCTTCATTTAAATTCTAAGCTTCGTTCTCTCGATTGGTTTTTTTTTGGGGTTATTTATGTTGTGGCTAAGAATTATGTCATGTAACGTGCTCTTTTGTTTTGATAGGGTTGAATCTTTAAGGACGTAGATTTTCATGAAATTTAAATTGTCTGCAATTGCTTTTGTTTTGGCACTATTCTTTTCTAAGTTGCTTTTTGCTGAAGCACCGGCAACATCTTCATCTCTTTTGAAACCCTTTGTTGATAAACACGAACTCGCTGGCGCAGTTGCTTTAGTTGCTGATAAAAACAAGGTTTTGTCGGTTGAAGCAGTTGGATTTGCTGATATTGCTGCTGGAAAAGTCATGAGGCAGGATAATATTTTCTGGATTGCTTCTCAAACAAAACCAATGACTGCAGTTGCTGTAATGATGATTGTTGATGAAGGCAAAATTTCGCTTGATGACCCTATAGAAAAATACCTCCCTGAATTTCGTGGCCAAATGGTTGTTGCTGAAAAAGATAACGAGCATATCGTTCTGCGGAAACCGAAACACCCAATTACTGTTCGTGAAACACTTAATCATACAAGTGGTTTGCCATTTAAGTCTGCAATTGAAGAACCAACTTTAGATGGCCTGTCGCTTTCTTCTGCAGTTCGAAGTTATGCGATGACACCTCTTTTGAGTGAACCTGGCACAGTATACAGGTATTCGAATGCTGGTATAAACACCGCTGCCCGTTTAATTGAAGTTGTTGCGAAAGTTCGGTACGAAGATTTTATGCAACAAAAACTATTTGATCCCCTCGGAATGAAAGACACTACTTTCTGGCCGAATGAAGCACAATCATTGCGAGTTGCAAAATCTTATCGCCCTGATGCTTCAAAGACGAATCTTGCTGAATTTCCCATCAGTCAACTTATTCATCCTTTAAGTGATCGGGTCCATCGTTTTCCTATGCCTGCTGGTGGATTGTTTTCCACTGCAATTGATACCTCCCTGTTTTGCAGGATGTTGTTGAATAATGGTGAACTTGACGGAAAGCGGTATTTGAGTGAAAACGCAATTCGTGAGCTTTCGAAAAGGCAAACACCGCCTACAATTAAAGAGAGTTATGGTTTAGGTTTTTCTGTAAGTCCAGATAGTTATGGTCATGGCGGTGCCCAAGCAACCAATATGGAAATTCGTTCGGGTAAAGGTCTTGTGTTAGTGTGGATGGTTCAGCATTCTGGTTTTCCTGGCGATGGTGGCAAAGCTCAAGGTGCATTTAAAAATTGGGCCTTGGATAAGTTTGGTAAATGATTGAGGCTAGTTAGATTATTTGAAATTCTTTAAATCATTTTCAATGACAATCTAAATGCATTGGCTTGTGATTGAATATCTTCTTTTTCTTCATCACTCAGGCGGTTGAGATTCCTTACTTGCATTCCCATTCTTGGGTTTGAAGAAAGAAGTTTTTTGTGACGCATAAGAAAATCCCAATACATCGTGGTAAATGGGCACGCATCTTCTCCCACGGACTTTGATGGGTCGTATTTGCATTTTTTGCAATAATTACCCATTCGATCGATGTATTTTCCTGATGCGATATAAGGCTTAGAAGCCATCACGCCTCCATCTGCGTATTGGGACATTCCAAGTGAATTCGGGAGTTCCACCCACTCCACTGCATCTACATAGACGGCGAGGTACCATTCATGAACTTGCGTTGGTTTTACACCATATAATAAGCAAAATAACCCAGTAATCATAAGCCGTTGGATATGGTGGGCATAACCATGCTTCAGGGTTTGTCCAATAGCTTGGTTTAGGCAATTTAAATCAGTGTTTGCTGTCCAAAAGAAAGCGGGAAGATCGTGATTGGCATTAAGAGTGTTGCGCTCGAGGTATTGTGGCATGTAAAGCCAGTAAATTCCGCGAACATATTCTCGCCAGCCAAGAATTTGTCTGATGAAGCCTTCTACAGATGCCAGGGGAACTTTCCCTGATTTAAAATAGTCTTCTGCTTGGGTGATAACTTTTAGAGGATGGATGAGGTGTAGATTCATCGCAGCAGCTAAGCGGGAATGATATAACCAAGGTTGATTTGTCCACATTGCATCTTGGTAATCCCCGAACTGGTTCAATCGATTATCGAGAAAATCTTTAAGTGTTTCTTCAGCTTGCGAGGCAGTTACGGGCCAATCAAAATGATCCAGATCCCCAGGATGATCGGGGTAGATTTCGTTAACTAATTTGATGACTTGTTTTGTGATTTTATCCGGAAGAAAAGAAATCGGTGATGGAAGCAAATCTGGGCCTTCTTTTGAAAAACTTTTGCGGTTTTCAGAATCATAATTCCATTCTCCTCCTTCCGGTTTATCACCTTTACAAAGGATTTTGTGTTTCTTACGCATTTCTCGGTAGAAATATTCCATACGAAGTTGCTTGCGATCTTTTGCATAAAGCGCAAATTCGTCAATTGTACTTAGAAAATGATCGTCCTCAATTATTTCTAAGGTTAAACCATTTTCGCTTACTGCTTTTGTTAAAAGCATCTCGACTCGGTGTTCTCCCGGTTTTCTCACTTTAACTGATAAGCATTTCGTTGATTTTAAAAACTTAGACAATTCTAAATCTAACGAATTTGAATTGCTTTTTGATGTCATATCCGTGTATGAAAAACGCATCCCATTGCTTTCAAGTTCTGCTTTGAAATGTCGCATGGCGCTAAGAAACATTACAATTCTGGCTTTATGGGTCCAGACATGGGTTGCTTCCTCTTTTACTTCAGCCATCCATATGACATCTTTGGTTGAATCGTAATCTTTAAAGAAAGATGAATTGATTGTAAGTTGATCCCCAAGAACCAAGTACAGTGATCTAATTTGGGTAGATTTTTTCATTAAGATGATTTCCGATTTCTTCTGCAGCGTTCAGAACAGTATTTAACATCGCTCCAAACCTTTTCCCACTTCTTCCGCCAAGAAAATGGCCTATTGCAGGTTGAACATGTTTTTTGAGGTTTCGGTTTAATAATGTTGGTCTACTTATGCTAAGTAAAATTCCCAGTACAAGCCCAATAATGTCATTATTTATTAATAGACATGTGGTTTTTGTTAAAGTAAATAATTTGAGGTTTATCTTTTTTATCTTTTCAGTCTTATACACTTACATTTACTTTTGTATTACCGTAAAATTTAAATATGTATATGATTCGTGAGTTGGGATTTGCTTTGGTTGATATAAACAATTGAATTCGAGGTTTAAATGGAAAAGATACTTTTTCTACTTCTTGCTTTTTTTCCTGCTAAGGATGCGAATTGGCCTAGTTATCGTGGCCCTCATGGTGACGGCCATTCCGATGCCTCCAGTTTGCCCATTCAATGGGATGAGCAAAAAAATGTTCGTTGGAAAACTGCTGTTTCAGGTAAGGCGTGGGCATCGCCTGTTGTGTGGGGTAATCAGGTTTGGTTAAGTAACGCTACCGAAAAAGGTGATAAGCTAAGTGCTATAGCCTTGGACATCAATTCAGGCAAAGTGATTTTTGATATTCCTTTGTTTACGATTGAAAAGCCGATGTTTACTCTTCCTGCAAATAGTTATGCTACGCCAACTCCAGTAATTGAAGAAGGTCGCATATACCATCATTTTGGCAGTGCGGGTACAGTTTGCCTTGATACTAAAACTGGAAAAACAATCTGGGCAAGGCAAGATATACCTTGCAACCATCATCGTGGTCCAGCTTCTTCCCCAATCATTTTTGAAAACCTTCTTATTCTTACCTTTGATGGCTTTGATGTTCAATACTTGATTGCATTGGATAAATCTACGGGGAAAACCGTTTGGAAGAAGGATCGTTCCATTACTTATGGCACTGAAAATGGCGATAATAAAAAAGCATTCTCAACTCCCTCTGTATTTAAGATTGATGGCAAAAACCAATTGGTTAGCGCTGCAGCCGTTGGAACTGTCTCTTACGACCCTGCCACTGGTGAAGAACTTTGGAAAGTTCATCATGGGGGTATGAATGCATCTTGTAAACCCATTATGGTTAATGGAAAGGTTCTTGTAACGACTGGAGATGGTGGGTGGAAATTGTTTGCGGTTCGACCAGATGGCAAAGGGGATGTAAGTACCACACATGTCAGTTGGAAAACTATTAAGAATGTGCCACAGTATTCAACACCATTAGTGGTGGGAAATCAGGTGTTTATGGTAAGCAAAGACGGTATTTTTTCTGAACTAGATTCAGAAACAGGCGAGGTAGTTAGGACCGAAAGATTGGCTGGCGCTTTTTGGACATCCCCACTTTTTGCTGATGGTCGCATTTATTTGTTTAATGAGCAAGGCGGTGGCTATGTTGTTCAAGCAGGAAAAGATTGGAAATTAGTTGCAACAAATAAATTGGCAGATGGTTGTATGGCATCTCCTGCTGCAGTTGGAAAAAATATTATTGTTCGAACTAAAACGCATGTTTATGCATTGGAAAATAAAGATTAGTTTTAGTTTTTCTTGTTTATTTTATCGCTCTGTTTTAATTTGATATGAGGTTTTCATGGCTGTGTTGCTTAGTGTGCAGGGGCTTACAAAAGCCTATGGCGTGCGTCCTTTGTTTACCGAATTAACATTTGACCTTTCTGCGAATGAACGGGTTGGCTTGATAGGCCCTAATGGTGCGGGTAAATCCACATTATTGAAAATTCTTGCAGGTAAAGAAGAATTGGATTCAGGAACTCGATCATTACGCAGAGCTACAAAAATGGGGTTTGTAGCCCAGGATGATGTTTTTCCTCAAGGGCTTTCCGTTCAAGATATTATTCGGGCTCGATTGGATGGCGAATCGCTTGAAGACCATGAAAAAGAAACCCGTATTAGTAAAGTCTTGACTCGAACCGGGTTTGATGATTTTGATAAGCCTGCTCATTTGCTTTCTGGCGGTTGGAGAAAAAGGCTTGGTATTGCCAGGGAAATGGCCCTTGATCCTGATCTTCTTTTACTTGATGAACCAACCAACCATCTTGATATTCCTGGGATAGTTTGGTTGCAAAAACTTCTCCGTGCATCACCCTTTGGGTATTTGGTTGCCACCCATGATAGAGCTTTTTTGCGCGGTGTTGCGGATGAGATCCTTGAAATTAACAGGGTGTATCCAGGTGGTTTTTATCGTGCTCCTGGCAATTATGATCAGTTTCTTGAACACCGAGAAATCTTTCTAGATGGTCAGGCTCGTATGCAGGAATCTGTAGCGAACCAAGTTCGAAGAGAAACCGAGTGGTTGGGGCGGAAGGCTGCCGCTCGTACCTGTAAGGCTACTTCACGTATTGATGAAGCAGCTAAACGAAGGGGTGAACTTAAAGAACTTCAATATAGGACTGCGGATTCTGGGTCAGCCGGTTTAGATTTTGTTGGAACAGGTAGGCAGACCCGTAAGCTTATGAACGCTATTGGTATTGCCAAATCTTTTCCTGGGCGAGATTTATTTTCAGGCATTGATATTCAATTAAGTCCCGGTACTAAACTTGGTTTACTCGGACCAAATGGTAGTGGGAAAAGTGTTCTTCTTAAAGTTCTTTCAGGGGAACATAAACCCGATGTCGGAGTTGTCACCGAGGCCGAGGGCTTAAGAAAAGTTATTTTCGAACAAGGCAGAACCGCTCTTGATCATAATGTTACTTTGAGAAAGGCCCTTTGCCCAAATGGCGATATGGTTGCTTATCGTGATCGCCAGATTCATGTTGTTGCATGGGCAAAACAGTTTTTATTTAAAGTAGAGCAACTGGATGTGTTAGTAGGCGCTCTTTCCGGTGGTGAGCAAGCTCGTTTGCGCATGGCCCAAATGATGCAACAACCTGCTGATTTGCTGTTTTTGGATGAGCCTACCAATGATTTGGATATTCCCGCGTTAGAAGTTCTTGAGGATACTTTGTCCGATTTTACTGGTGCATTGGTCATCGTTAGTCATGATCGTGAATTATTAGACAGGATTTGCACCGAGGTTATAGGGTTGGATGGTCGGGGCGGTTCTGCAATGTATGCCACGGTCCAACAGTGGTTGAATGTGTTTGAAAAAGCTGCAGCGAAAGAGCAGAAGCTTTCCAGTAAGAACACAGGTAATACCACCGTGAATTCTTCTGTAAAAGCTGCCCCTTCAAATGCAAAACGCAAGAAATTGAGCTTTGCAGAGCAGCAGGAATATGACCAGATGGAAGCTAAAGTAATGGTAGCTGAGGAGAAGATTATTGTTCTTCATGAAGAAGTGGAAAAATCAGCCACAGCAGGTCATTTGATTTTGACCAATGCCTGTAATGCTCTTGAGAAAGCTCAAAAAGAAATCGAGTTGCTTTACAACCGTTGGCAAGAGTTAGAACAAAAGCTTGACGGCAAGAGTTAGTTTAATTCGCTTAGTTTATTTTGGAATTGCTGCGTCTTTTATTGCTTTATTATCTAACCAATGGTCAAGCCATTGGTGTGCGGTTTCTCTGGCAGAATCTGGGAATGAGTGTTTCCCCTTATGGTTTATAAGTCCAATTTTTTCTTCTGCGTCAAATAATCGGTATACAGGCAATGTTGCATGTATGAATGGCCAACTTGAATCGCCATCTGCGCTGTTGCCTCCCATAATTAAAATCGGCCTTGGCGCTATAAGTGCTAGCACTTGATGGTGTTCCATTGTTGGAATATTGGCTTTCATTTTTGAAGTTAAATACCATGGGTCGGTCCAATTGCTCATACGGATGCCAATGCCACCTTCGTTAAATACTCCAACTTTATATCGAGGTTCAAAAGCCATCGCATACAGTACTTCCTTTGCGCCTAAAGAAAAACCAATACATCCGATTTTTGACGGATCTACATTTTCATGAGTTTCCAGAAAATCAATACAACGACTGGAATCGAAGGTCATTTTTCCCATGCCAGTAAGTTCGGGAGAACTTTTCGCAAGTTCTATTGCTTGTGCTTGAGGCCCTTTGCCTTTCATGATGAAACATTCTGGTGCTAGAACAATGTAGCCTCTACGAACCAGATGATTTGCAATTGCAAGACTTTGATTTGGACCAAGCCCAACTGGCTCTTTAATTGTATCTTTGGTCGTTTGATGGAATACTACAACAGCAGGATTTTTAGAAGCTTGAGTAATACTATTAGGGACTAACAGGTAAGCTTGGATACGGTCATTTTTGTCACTTTGAAAGCTAAGCAAAATTCTTTTATGATTTGTTAAAGTTTCTGTTCTCTCGATTTTTGTTGCAAGACTATCTGGTTTATTTGGAAAAACGCCGATCTTGTTCATCCATTGTTCTTTTAATTCAGTTTTTCTGGTATTCCATTGTTCTTTAGTACGAATGCTTGGGTTAAGAAGTGGCGTGAGTCCGATATCTGGGATTATTGAATTTTTATAAGGTTTTTGCGTCAGATTAATCCAATCAAGATGCGTTGGAATTTGGGCTATTAGTGTGAAATTACAAAATAACGCAGCTAGTATTATCAGATTCATCTTGGTTTACCTTTCGTGTTACTATTATTTAGTTAGTAAATATCAACATTAATGGGGAGATTCGAATTGTTAAAGAAGATAATGTAAATTAATATTTAAAGAGTTAATATTTCGTTTTCAGTTTGAGATGGTTTGAAAAAATTTAATTATTGATCTTTTTGGGATGTAACTGATGCTTCGATTTTATGCTTTGGTTTGTATTTTTCTTTGCTCTAATATCACCCTTGCTGGTGGCGACTTGCGTGTAGAAGGTAGGCATGCTGGTAGTGTGGAAAGTGATGGAACAGTTCGAATTGGTGGAAGTAATGTTGGTAAATTCGATAGGGATGGTTCTATTCGAGTTAATGGTAGAAATGCTGGGAAGGTTGATTCTAGTGGCTCAATCCGCATTGATGGTCGTTATGTTGGGAAAGTGGATAGTGACGGCACTGTTCGCAAGGATGGTTCAAATGTTGGGAAAATTGAAAAAGATGGGACCGTTAGAAAAAACGGCAGAAATATAGGAAGCGCCAAGGGGGTTGACCCTAAGTATGCTGCGGTTATTTTCTTCTTTGGTTTGTTTGATCCCTATTAATCTTAAGAATTACCATGAATAATTTTGGTACGCCATTCTTCCTACTTATCTGTAGCTTGTTATTTATTTGTTATGAAGATGGATATGCGCAAGACAAGCAAACTAACAAGAAAAGTAATAATAAAAAATACTCCACTTATTCCATAGAAAACTTCAAATGCTTTATCTCTGATGAGGTGATGCAACAAAACTCTGATTCTAAATGGACAAACAAGCCTGTTGATTTACTGGCAGTCGCTCTTCGTAAGGTTAATGAAGTCTATCCAGATAACGCCAAGGCTTTATTCCACAAGACTTTCATTTTTGTAGATTGGAACAAACCCGGAGCATTGGGTCTTTATTCGCAAGGCCCTCAAGGCCCATCTGACCCTAGAACACATTTCAACTGCATAGATATCAACGGGATGAAATTTGTTACTGAAAATAATAACGATAAGAAACTTCAGCCTAATAATGCAGCTACCTTGGTTTTACTTCATGAACTTGCCCATTGTTATCATCATCAGGTATTGGGTTGGAATAATGAACTTATTAAAGATGCTTATCAAAATGCTAAAAATCAAAAGTGTTTTGAATTGAAAAGTTACTTGATGTCTAGTGATAAGGAATATTTTGCAGAACTAACCACTGCGTATTTGGACAAACATTATTCGGTTCCGAAAACGCGAGAAGAAATCAAAGAGAAAGACATTCAAGGGTATGGTTTGATGCAAAAAATATGGGGTAAAGGTAAAAGTCTTCCTGTTGATGGTGCTTTAAAAAAGAGTTCGCCCAAATCTTGAAGTAATTTCTTTTTATTCAGATCAAATAAATTAGTATTCATGTAAATATTTATCTCATTGGATTTAGTAATAAGTGGGTATTATGTTTAATATTTTTCGAAAACTTTCGCTCACCCATTGGATTTTAATAAGCATGGTTTTGGGTACTTTGATTGGTTATTGTTTCCCTGAAACAGCTCAAAATCTCAAGCCGATGTCATCAATATTTTTACGAATGATTAAATCTCTCATCGCTCCTTTGCTTTTTGCAACCTTAGTGATTGGAATTGCAGGCCATGGTGATGATTTAAAAAAAATCGGAATGATAGCATTAAAATCGATTATTTATTTTGAGGTTGTAACAACACTGGCGTTGGTTATCGGCCTTGCTGCTGTAAATCTTTTTCAACCTGGGGTTGGTGTTTTATTAGATGTTCCTGCTAAAGAGGGGGCTGAGTTTGCATCTAAACAATCCACTTTCGGTGGGGTTTTAGAGCATATTGTTCCAACTAGTGTAATCGATGCAATGGCGAAAAACGAAGTATTGCAAATTGTTTTTTGGGCTATACTTTTTGCAATTGGATTGACTCAAGTAAAGGGCGAGCATCGTAAAACCTTAATACAAGGGCTTGAATCGCTTGCGGAAGTGATGTTCAAATTTACGGGGTTGGTGATGACTTATGCCCCGATCGGGATCGGCGCTGCAATCGCGGTCACAGTGGGCCATAGCGGGCTTGGAATATTACTGAATCTTGGCAAGCTTATTTTAACACTCTATGTGGCGCTGGTATTTTTTATGTTAGTAGTGCTGTTGCCAGTGGCATTTTTTGCACGTGTTCCATTGCGTAAGTTTGCTCGTGCAGTTAAAGAACCTGCCCTAATTGCATTTTCTACCACTTCTTCTGAAGCTGCTCTTCCTAAAGCCATGCTTGCTATGCAATCGATCGGGGTGCCTAGTAAAATTGTAGCTTTTGTTATGCCTACAGGGTATTCCTTCAACCTTGATGGCACTACACTTTACTTAGCTGTGGCCTCTGTTTTTGCAGCACAGGCTGCTGGTATTGAAATGAGTTGGCAGCAACAACTTGTCATGATGCTTACCTTGATGGTTACTAGCAAAGGGGTTGCTGCTGTGCCTCGAGCTTCTTTGGTTATACTTTCCGGAACCCTTGCTTCTTTTGGTTTGCCCTTGGAAGCCGTTGCGGTGATACTTGGGGTTGATGAGTTAATGGATATGGCTCGTACTACGGTTAATCTTGTTGGTAACTGTCTAGCAACTTGTGTGATTGCTAGGTGGGAAGGTGAATTTGATGATAATGCAAATGGCGAAATTGAATCTACTTGATTAAAGGAACTTGATAATGTTTTCTTCAACAATACGAATTTTTTTTATAGCTGTAATAATTCTACAAAGTTGTTCAGTTTCTTATGCTGCAAGTCAGCAGCCGAATATTGTAGTCATCTTTTCAGATGATCACGCTTATCAGGCGATTAGTGCTTATGGTGAAAATCGTAAGCTTCTTAATACTCCAAACATTGACCGCATTGGAAATAAAGGTGTTCGCTTTGATCGATGCTTGGTTACTAATTCTATTTGTGGCCCAAGTAGAGCGACGCTTTTAACGGGTAAATACAGTCATATGAACGGCTTTTACAATAACTCAAATAGCAAATTTGATGGTACCCAGCAAACTTTTCCCAAGCTGTTGCAAAAGGCAGGTTATCAGACTGCGGTGATAGGCAAGTGGCACTTGATCTCTGATCCAACTGGATTTGATTATTGGCATATTTTACCAGGGCAGGGGATATATTACAATCCACCCATGATTCTTAACGGCGAAAAGGTGCAGCATCAAGGATATACCACTGATCTTATTTCCGACTTCAGTATTGATTGGCTTAAGAACCGCGATAAGTCTAAACCGTTTCTTTTGATGAGCCAGCATAAAGCGCCTCATCGAGAATGGGCCCCTGCGCTTCGTCATCTTGGCCATGATAATGATCGGGTTTATCCTGAACCTGTAAGTTTATTTGACGATTATTCCAATCGTGGACTTGCAATTAAAGATCAAGACATGACTATTGAAAAAACATTCACTAAGCTGGATGCTAAACTTATACCTCCTACCAACATGACTCCTGAACAACTTCAAAAATGGAATGCGTATTATCAACCACGAAACGATAAGTATCTTAAGGATGATCCGAAAGGAAAAGATTTGGTTCGTTGGCGCTATAACCGCTATATGCATGATTATCTTGGAACGATTAAGGCTGTTGATGAATCTGTGGGTAAAATGCTTGATTATCTTGATGCCGAAGGCTTGGCGGATAATACCATTGTTGTTTATGCTGCAGATCAGGGCTTTTTTCTTGGTGAGCACGGATGGTTTGATAAGCGTTGGATACTCGAGGAATCACTTAGAACTCCGATGTTGATTAGTTGGCCAAAAATCTCAAAAACTCCTTCTGTAAACAAAAATCTGACTGGTTTGATTGATCTTGCGCAAACTTGTTTGGAAGCAGCAGGTGTGGAATCGCCCAAAGATATGCAGGGTAAAAGTTTACTTCCTATTTTAAAAGGCAAAGTGCCTGAAGATTGGCGCAAGAGTTTTTATTATCATTACTACGAATATCCTGTTCCTCATCGAGTCAGGCCACATTATGGTGTGATTACCGATCGATTTAAATTAGTTCACTTTTATAAGCCAGATGTTGATTATTGGGAACTTTATGATCGTGAGAAAGATCCTAATGAAATGAAAAGTTTTTATGCTGACCCCGCTTATGCTGATGTTGTTAAAGAGTTAAAGGTTGAGTTGGCAAAGTTGAGATCTGATTTGAAAGACAATGTAGGTTCCCCAAAAGAGGCTTATGGCAACTCTGAGAATCAAAAAAAGAAGAAGCAGTAAAGTGCTTCTTCTTTTTAAGTTTGTTTATTTAGTGTCATTTGTTTAAAAATCTGGAGTGACTTCGCCACCCGCTTTGCTACCTAAAGCATTGAAAGATTTTTGGTTGATTCCATCCACGATGAATTTAACAGACCCATCGCCCATGGAAACAACAATACCTCCCGTATGGTAACTATTGAACCCTCGCGCCTGCCAGGATTGTCTGCCGCAAGAAGCGGGTTGACAAGGGGTATTTGCTGCAGATGCACTATTAATGTTCAAGCCCATTTGCATACAAGGTCTAAGGTAATTAGGCGGAAGTGATGTGCCTCCAACAGACATACCCTGATACCATCCTTCTTTGCTACCTGCTGCATTGGAAACGGTATGGCCAATCATGATGGTATTAGATAAACCATCGGTAACATCAACAGGGCGGACATTTTTTGCAGTAGTTGCGACTCCAGTAGGATTAGTTGGGCCTTTGCCTCCTGCAAAAAAACCGCGTCCCCCATTGCCATCTTTATCCCCTCCAAGGTATGAGGTGGGTTGTGGTGCGCCATCAGAAATGCGTGGGGCTCCGCCATTATTATACCTCTGCCAAGAACCAGACGCAGTGTATTGATCGCAACCGTCATCTCCAATTTGGCCATTATTGGTCGCGCCATAGGGATAGCCAGAACTGGTTGAGTAACCGTCTCCGTAGGATCCATAATAACTTGCATGTTGAGCATAAAAGCGGCTTGAAGCAGCAATATCGGGTATAGCGGCAGGAGCACCATTTTGAGGAGGGCAACCCCATTGCGGAGAGCCATATACACCTAGCCCACTGGGTGTAACTAATTCGCCGTAAGTGTTATTTGAAGCAGGTTTGGGGTCGGAGGGGCAGTTGATTGATTGAATTACAGCCATTCTAACGGGCAAGGTTCTTGGGGTTGAATAGCTGTCATTAAAATCTACAAGTTTGGCTAAAGCTTCTTGTTCAATGTAAGGGAGTAATTTTGGCATCCAGCCCCAATTGGCTAAGCCTGTTTGTCCGCCAGTAATATCCATTTGAGTTTGGGGAAAAGCATTATAAACACCAAGGTAATTATGCATAGCCAGACTAAGTTGCTTAATATTATTGCTGCATTTTGCTCGCCCTGCAGCTTCTCTGACTTTTTGAACCGCTGGAAGCAACAGCCCAATCAAAATAGCAATAATCGCAATAACTACAAGTAATTCGATAAGTGTGAATGCTTTTCGAAGAAGATATTTTGACATTAGAACGCTGTCCTTTCAATTAGTTTATTCGGGTAGTTGAAAATCGATTACGTTGTTTTTTCTGGCAACTTCCGCAGTAAGACCAGACGTTTCGGGCCTAGAGTATTTTAAAGGGGTAATGATTTTACCTCTTACAAAATCAAGGGCGTCCGCTGGTTTTAACTTGCTATCGCCTCCTTCTTCTGCACGAATTGTAATGG
>Ga0208856_1000186_pt1 | contig 26555 bp, 23 predicted proteins | sample LakMenEpi13Jul12_FD_150690 | JGI IMG/M metagenome (GOLD analysis project Ga0208856, IMG submission 150690) | Freshwater microbial communities from Lake Mendota, WI - 13JUL2012 deep hole epilimnion (SPAdes) | ecosystem: Environmental > Aquatic > Freshwater > Lentic | place: Lake Mendota, Madison...
TTTGGATGTTCCGGTACGGGAGATGCCCAAGTTTTATGAAAGCTTGAAAGCGCCCAAGGGGAAGACCGATCTGATTTTCTTGACCGATGCAGCGTGCAGTATCTCAGCAAAACTAGCAAAGACCTTCATTGATTGGAAGAAGTCTGTGAAGGCAAAGTTAATCACTTTGGTGATTGATTGCGAACCTGACGACTTATCGAAAATCAGTGATGAAGTCTACCGGATTCGTTCGGTAGATGTTTCAGAATATGGTGTGGAACGAATTTTATCCATTTAAACAAGGAGGCTACTATGGGCGAAAACACGAGGCCCTTTCCAATCCAGCCATGGGTTGGAGAGGGTAAATTACCACAGAAAATGCTTGGCGAAATAATCACTTGGAAGATCCAGGGGGTTGCGATAAGCCATGCGGACTTACTTTCAGGATTGATGGCAAGCGATTTAGATTGCGACGTTGCTAAGGAACTTGCTCCGCGAAATGCGTTTGCAAGAGCCTGCAGCAAACTAGACAGTGAGCGAATCATTCGAAAAATTGCTGAGGACCATGCAACGATTACTTTTCAGTTCACACGGGAAGCACTTAAAGAGGGGAAGTTCAGCTACCACTTTGAGAGCTTGCTTTTCTTAAACAAGTATTCTGGGTGTATCACCTCAGAAAACTTAGAGCTTGAGCAACTTGCAAAGGAAGAGTTTGGACGTTGCATGGAGGCACGAACTGCCAATGATGTAACCCGGCTTGTACAACGGTTGTTCGAAAGGCATGCAGACTTGTTCTCGGTCAGGGATCAAGGTGGAATTTATTTCGTACCCGAGATTCATCAAGATTTTGTTGTAAAGGTGGAACGCTTCGTTAGGAATATCGGAGGATCATTGCAACGATTTCCGATTCCTGCAGGATCGCCTCAGGGAGATCTTGCAGTACAAGAAGCGGTAGCCAATGGTTTGCAAGGAATCATCGATGAGCATATGGAGGCGGTGGCAAAGTTTGGGGAGGACACACGCCCTGACACCTTACGAAGGGCAGAAGAAAAAGTCCGATTAACCAAACTGAAGATCGAGGGCTACAGCTTTTATCTTGATAGAAAGCGTGAAGATTTGGAAGCAAGTTTGCAGCAGGCTTCTGAATTATTGCGATCAAGGATGAGCTTTTTGATAGAGGCACCATCTAAGGAAGCGGAGTTAGTTTTGGTTTGATGAGGTTTTGAATTTCAAAGATTTCGGCCCTGTGGCGTGTAGCCATGGGGCCTTTTTTATTACTAGGGAGCAAACATGAGTGAATCTGATTTGTATAAATCGGTAGCGAAAGTTACTGGCGAAGATATTGAAAGACTTAGGCGATTGGGATTTCGCATCAAGGTAATCAAGGCACGAAATAAAAGACCTGAGATAATTCTGGATTCAGAGTTAGATCAGGAAGTTCGAATGAAATAAATCTGAGTTATACCAGCCATTCGCTAAGAGTGGCTGGCATTTTTTTAAGGAGAACAAAAATGGGAGCAAAAACAAAATTAAACACTGCATACATTAATGGCAGTTTGATAGGTGGCGGCCTAATTGGATTGAGTTTTGAGTCGATGACAGCGTTTGTTATCGCAACGATCTTCCTAATTGGCTGTTGTTATTACAACAAGGACATTCGATAAAGGAAATCATGTATGAATAATGAAGAAGAAAACATAAAAAAGCTTGTAAGTGCACTTGCGGACCTCTTAATAGTATGGATGATTAATGTAGAAAGGAAGCAAACCGAAACTAAAGGATTACCTAAAAATGGCACTTTTAAAATTCGAAGATCTTGGCCCGAAAACCCAATATCAAATTAAGAAACTTGCTATAGAACTTGGCTTTGACGCTAACAGGGATCTTTTCTGGGAACGCCTTAGTGAAGATGACAAAGTTAGACTTAAAAAAGAAATCGACAACCTGAAATATCATCCCACAAATAAAACCCTTCCAAATGCATGCACCCCACAGATGTGGAAAATTCTTTATAACGAACCCGAAATTGTAGGGACGATAAAGGCTGCTTTTCGGTTGGGGATAATATCTCGAAGTGATCGGGATGAAATACTTCAAAAAATCGGGTGGGATGCTTCTCCAATTCAAGTTCAAAAGAAATCCCGCAGTGAGAAAAAACCTAGTTGGAATCATAAAGAAGGAATTCTTTATTTTAATAAAAAACCTATTCTTATAACGCAGCGCAGAAAGAAACCTTCTAAGATCCAAATTATTCTGCAAGAGTACCAAGATCAGGATTGGCCTGATGAAATCAAGAACCCATTGATAATAACAAATTACCGAATTAAAGACGGGATCAAATATTTGAACGGGATCTCAAAGGTTATTCAGTTTTCCGTAGCAGCAGGCGGCAATTACCTTTGCTGGAGCGTACGGAAATCGGCCAACAAGTAATACAAACCTTACCTTAATTTTCACACACCAAATCCCTACCCCTTTCTGGGCGAGATTTCCCCCTACTTTTCCGCCTACTTTTCCCCACCTTTATTTTTGATCAAATCAACTAAAACTGACCATGATGATTAAACCATTGGATTGGATGCTGATGGGTTGCATCAATTACATGTTTGGAGAAACAAGTTATGTCGATAAGATTTAATACGCTTTCATCAGATGAAATCACGGATTTGATCGAGTCTTTGGACCCTAAAGTTCGTGTCAATATGTCAAGTTTAGAAGCTGCCGAATTCCTCAAATACCCACTTCCGACAATCTACACTTGGGTCCATGATGGGTTCTTAAACGGAACATTTCGCAAACGTGGCAAGCGCCTTAACTTTCTCACTCGAAGGTTGATTGAAAAATTCTACAACGGAAAAGATTGGAGTTAATGTAATGAAAAAAAACGACTACCTGAGCATCAATGATAATTTAAAAATCATCCGAAGGGGCAAAAAGGGCTTATGGTGTGCCGACTTTAACATTGGCAATAATCATAAGCGTGTAAGCCTTAAAACGGTTGATCAGAAAACTGCCATCGAAATGGCTGAAAAAATGAGCCTTGAAATTGCCAAGTGTGATTTCAAGGCGAACCATGGGAAAGTTGTTCTGGCCTTTGGCGTAGAAAGCTATTTGAAAATGGTTCAGTCTGAAGGCCGTTCAAAAAAGACCTACTCAAAATACAAGCAAGTCCTTAATCAATTTAAGGGCTTGCTTGAAAAGCGGGGAGCTAAATATTTGAATCAAATCAATCCAACTGATTTTGATGATTACCGTATTAACAGGAAGGTTAATAAAAGCCCAAAAACCATTTACACTGAGGCCGTTGTTATCAAGCAGTTTTTAAAGTTCTGCAAAAGCAGAAAGCTGATACCAGAAAACCCCTTAGCTGAACTACGATTAAACAAACCTAAAGCGAACAAAAAGAATGCTCCTTCGCTAATCCAGGTTCAGCAGATTCTTAATGCAATGCAGAGCAGTGATAAAATTTACATCCTGACTCTTGCTTGCTCAGGGATGCGCTCGGGGGAGTTACAGAAATTGCAATCACAAGACATTGATTTGCAAGGGAATTGGATTCATATTTGCAGCCGTGTGGGATTATCGACCAAAACCGGGGTAAGCCGAAAGATACCGATTCACCCAGAGCTAAAAAAGGAACTCGAGGCAATCAAAAAGCCTGCAGGTGGGAAATGGTTCTTCCCTGGGAAAAGTATTAAACACGGGTGGATGAATCCTCAGAAACTCAATGAACGGTTTGTGGAGGCCGCAGAAAATCTTGGGCTACCTGCGGGAAGGGAAAACGGCTTGACCATTCATAGTTTACGCCATTTCATGGAAACCCATGCCCTGAACCATGGGGTTCCGCAGCGAGCGGTTGATATTTGGCTGGGGCATACTGGCGGCAAAACCATGTCAGCAGTTTATTACAGCTTATCAGATGATGAATCACAGAATTTTATGAAGCGTTTGCCATTAGGTTTTATCACTACCGATAAATCAGGAGATTAATCATGTTTAGTGCAATGTTAGTATGGTCTGTTTTGGGGGCGGCTGTCCCAGATTTTAGGGACAAATTAGGGACAACTTTTTGGGATAATTGGCCTAGAAGTGCTGAAAGTGCTTTATATATAGGCCTTGATAAGGCACGCAAAAATCAAACGGAGAGGGGGGGATTCGAACCCCCGGTAAGGTTGCCCCCACACAGCATTTCCAGTGCTGCACAATCGGCCGCTCTGCCACCTCTCCAACCTACACTTAAAGTCTATTAGAGTTAAGACTTTGCGTCAATTAAATGCTGAAAGAAGTTGGTAATTGCAATAAAAATAAAAGCCGTTACAATCGATTCTGGCTATTTTCATCCCTCCGTTAAAGGACTCACCTAATGCTTTTAAAGTCTCTTGCAATGCGTTTTTATGCTCTTTCTCTGGGAATTATTGTTGCAGGCTCACTCGTAGCAGCAGACAAAGATGGGTATACACCCATATTTAATGGCAAAAATATGGAAGGTTGGAAGTTTTTCTTCGATCCTAAAGCCCCCAAGGATATTGACACCACCAAAAACTGCACGGTTAAGGATGGCGCAATCATTTGCTCGGGCAAGCCTACCGGCTTCTTCTATACCGAGAAATCTTTCACAAATTATGTGCTCGAATATGAATGGCGCTTCCCAGTAGGCAGCAAACCAGAAAGCAACTCCGGTTGCCTAGTCCACATGCAAGAACCCTTCAACAAGAATTTCCCCCGCAGCTTGGAACCCCAAGGCAGATATCTGAACCATGGAAAAATCTTCACCATCGGATTGGGAAAAGAAGAATTTTCCAACAACAAGTTTGATCAAGAACTACTCACCAAGCAACTCAAACCCATGGGCGAATGGAGCAAAACTGAAGTTACTTGCCAGGCTGATGGGTTAGTAAAGGTGAAAGTCAATGGCGTGCAAGTCAGCGAATGCCAAAGCGTGCTGAAGAGTGGCCCAATTGGGTTTCAATCAGAACAATCTGAAGTACACTTCCGCAATATAAGGCTGAAGCAATTGCCTTAATTGTTGTAATTAGATAAGGCTGATATCGTGGTGGGTGAGGCATTCAAACCCTGATTCTGTAATCAGGTAATTTCGTTCGATGCGTAGCCCACCAACATTTGGAACATAAAGCCCTGGTTCCAAAGTAATGACATCGCCTGCAACTAAAATTTCGTCGGACCCCGGAACGATAAAAGGCGCTTCTGGATGAGAAAGGCCCAAGCCATGGCCTGCATGGTGTGGGAAGTGCTCACCAAATCCCGCTTTAAGAAACACACCCATAACTGACTGATAAACATGACTGGCATTAACACCGTCGAGAAGGTTGTTTTCGCCTGCATTCATGGCGAGTTTAGCAAGATCCATGAGTTGTTGCTGGGAGGAAGAAGGCTTTTTCCCAACAACAAGAGTGTTGGTAAAATCGCTTCGATAGCCAAAAAGCACAACTGAAAAATCGAGAATAAACATATCAGATTCTTTAAGTTTGCGCTGGGTGGGCGGGCCGCCCTTGCGATCAGGGCCGGGGGAAACAGCAAAGTCGCCATAGACGATAAGAGGCTGTCCACCTTCTGCGGTACAGATTTTCTGGACCTCGGAGTAGACATCAAGTTCGGTCATACTTGGTGCGATATTATTAAGAACCCAAGCGTGGGCCTTTTCCGCGATTTGAGCTGATCGTTTAATGAGAGCTATTTCATCTGGATATTTTTTACGCCTTAGCTTGCTGATGGCCTTGTGAATTTCAACACCTTGGCTTGTATCAATTCGATCGTGAATAAAGGCGCCTGGAAATCGCTTTTCCACTTCAGGCAGCAATGAAAGAGCTCTTGTTGTTTTGGGGTGCGTGATACCATCGTACCAATTGACAGCAAGAATATCATCAGCAACACAAAGGCTAACGGAATCGGGCAGTCGGGTATCGTAGAAAATAACGCAACTAGCATCTGGATTAATAACCAATATGCCCCCAAAGCCTGAACCAAGGCTAAAAGGATCGACATAAAAGCCTGAAAGCCAGGTAAGGTGCGCGGGATCTGCGAGCACGAGTGGGCTTTTGGGATTATCCATCGAGTCGAGGAAAGTCTGTCTTCGTTTCAGGCATAAAGTTTTATCAAGCATGAATAAGCCTTTCATTAAATCGGTTCGAATACGTCTCTAGGATAGTAACAGGGCATTCTTTTGTCGATATGGCCTGCTTAACCGTTAATGTTTAACGCACCTGGGCAAAAGTTTACCCGGTTTAGGTTGCGATATGGGTCAAACTAGTTTAACTTAAAAGCTTAGAAATTTGCACATGGTTTAGTAGGCAAGACCCATGATTTCAAGAAGAGTTAAGTTAGCTGGCATTTTCGTAATTGCAAGCGTTTTAGGAATAGGTGCTGACAAGCCCCTAGAACTAAACGAGCTTCAAATCCGGGAACTGGTAAAACAACTTGGTTCTGACTCTTTTGTATCGCGGGAACAAGCAAGCGAATTGATTCTAAGGCAGGGCAATCGATCCATGCCAGCCTTGGAAAACGGGCTGACTCATTCAGACTACGAAGTGGTGCGCAGATCACGAATATTGATTTCATTAATTAGCGAATCAGAAAAGAAAACAAAGTTACAGGCATTTCTGGAAGATGTAGACGGAAGTAAAAATACTGTGCTTCCCGGTTGGGAGAGGTTTGAAAAACTTGTTGGAAAAAGCACATCCTCAAGGGCTCTTTACGGGAAAATTTATAAAGCCGATCCAAGCTTGATGGATGAAGTTGAAAACGACAAAATCATAAGTAAAGCCATAATTTCCGAAAAAGCGCAATGGCTTCATAACAGCATTTTCAGCCCAGTTGCAGGCAAAACCATAAATCTTGAAATAGGCGATATTGGATCGGTGCTGTTTGCTGCAACCATGCCCAACATGGAATTGCCTCCGGAAGCTGTAAACAATATTACGAACCTACTTTACCAACCTTCTGCAAGAGATGCAATCAGTGCATCAAAGGGCACCAGCCCCTTTAGAAAACTACTTGGAACCTGGATGCTGCAGCAAACAGACCCTAACATCATCTCTCAACACCTGCACCTTTCGCAAAACATGAACATGACCGAAGGCCTACAATTGGCACGAAGGGCAGCATCCGAAAAAACAATGCCTGTTTACACAAGGACCGTGGCTTTGACCCTTCTAGGGAAAATGGGAACAGCAGAAGATTCTGGATTACTGCGAAATTTCTTGAGCGACGAAACAGTGGTAGGAAACTTCCAACTGCCCAACCAGCAAAAAGGAAGCACTCAAGTTCGAGATGTAGCCCTTGCAATGCTAGTACACATGAGTGGGCAATCGCACAAAGATTACGGATTCAGTTTTGCTCGAGACAATCAAGCTCTTTTTTTTAACCCATATATGCTGGGCTTTACGACACAAGAAAACCGTACAATTGCATTGAAGAAGTGGGAAACTTACTTCACAAGCAAACCGGTTCAAAAAGCAAAAAGCTAGCTAGCCTTAAGTTTCTTAATCATGGTGATTTGATTACCGTGTTCATTATGCTCGACATGATCCATAAAAGTTCGGATCAAAAGCATTCCACGGCCTGTAACTTTATCAAGGTTTTCAGGTTCAAAAGGGTTGGGCAGGTTTGAGGGATTAAATCCTGGGCCTTCATCAGCAATGGTAAAGCGAATCTCTTCCTTGGAAATTCTGGCACCAAACATGACTTTACGCCCTGCATAGGGCTTTTGTTTTTTTCGCTCATCTGCAAGGGTGTAAAAATAAATCTCGTCATCGTCCCGCAATTTAGAATCCAATTCTAAGTTGCCATGAAGCATGGCATTGGTAAGCGCTTCATGCAGGGCGACCCCAATAAGCATCATAGAATTGGGTTCGCAAAAATTAAACTGGCCAACAAGGTGTTCGACATGGCTAACCATTGGCGAAACATGAGCAATATCAGTTTCCAATACGAAATGAAATTCATGACAAACGAGGGCATTATTAACAATTTGAATGCTTTTCTCGTTGCGTAAACTGCTAATCACTTCATTTAAAGTTGCGTGCAATTCATTGGCGAGCAATTTTTTAGGTACATAACTTGCGGCACCAGCGCGCAAAACCCGCACTGCAAGTTCTTCGTTCCCATGGGCAGTCATTAGAATAATTGGGATTTTAGAAAAATCCTTGCGGATTTTTTGAACCAACTCGACCCCATCCATATCAGGCATGAAAAGATCAGTAAGAATTACATCAGGGTTGGAGTTTTTAAGAAATTCGAGAGCTTCGCTGCCGTTGGAAGAGAAGAACACCTGCCAACCAGGCTGAGAATTAACTAACCCGCCGACTAAGTGTCTGTCGACAGGAGAATCATCAACCACAAGCACTTTGCGAGTGACAATCGAATCTTGGTTTTCATTAAAATCGGTAGTCAGGTTCAAAACTAGTTGGCCCCCGATATTAAAAATCTACGCAACATCATTAAAGAAATGCCCAAGGGCGATTGGTATTTCTACTTCAACAAAGTTACAATGATGATTATACTTAAAAGCACAAAAATAGCTTATATAATTTGCAGTTTGATTGCGAAAATGATTCAAGGGATTGAAAAAACCGATACAATTATAATGGCAACCTTAGAAACAACTATAATTCAGCATTTTTCAAATGGAATGAACTTAACCGCCCAGATAAGAAAATATCATGAATAAAATTGAAGTGAAAAAAGATAGTGGCTTATTTGGCAATCCAAGCTTTCGAATAGTTAGCATCATTTCTGGAATCGTAGGAATTGGCATCATATTTTGGGTCCTATTATCACCTAAGGTCCCCGAAGGAATGGCGTGGATACCCCCTGGGGAATTTTTCATGGGCGATGATTCCGACCGTGAAAAATATGCCGATGCTTTGCCGGTTCATAAGGTTAGACTTCAAGGGTTTTACATCGATAAAACCGAAGTTACCAACTCTCAGTATCAGAAGTTTGTTGATGCAACTGGGTATAAGACTATTGCTGAAAGGCCATTAGACCCTAAAGAGTTTCCTGATGTGCCCCCGGAAAAATTAGTTCCTGGAGCGGGCGTTTTTTCCCCACCCATACAAGAAGTTGTGGATTGCTCCGAATGCAATCAATGGTGGAAATACAAAGAAGGTGTTTGTTGGAAAAACCCTGAAGGAAAAGATAGCAACTACAAAGGTCGAGAAAACCACCCTGTGGTTTATGTAGCATGGGAAGACGCTGCAGCATATTGCAAATGGGCAGGAAAAAGATTACCTACAGAAGCAGAGTGGGAATATGCTGCAAGAGGTGGTTTAGAACGCCAGCCTTATGCATGGGGCCCCGAATCACCATTCGAAGGCAAACCTAGGGCCAACATTTGGCAAGGCCCCTTCCCTAACCGGGATGACAAAACCGATGGGTTTGGTGGCACAGCACCCGTTATGAGTTATAGACCAAACGGATATGGGCTTTACGATGTCAGTGGCAATGTGTGGGAATGGTGCGCAGACTGGTACAGGCCTGATGCTTATTCACTTTTATATCGTGGCTTAGATTCAGACGCATTAAAAATACCCTTGGTAAATCCTAAGGGTCCTGCCTCGCCTATCGATCCGCATGGGAACGAAGCAAAGGTTCGGGTACAAAGGGGTGGCTCTTTTCTTTGCAGCACCAACTATTGCGTTCGATACCGGGTTGGTTTAAGAATGCATGGTGCGGAAGATACTGGTCTTTCTCACACAGGATTTCGCTGCGTGCTTGACCCATGAACCTATTAGCCTATTTTGCATTGGTATTATTTACATCATCGCAAATATCAAATCAACTTCCCGAAGTGAAGATGCCTGCAGGGTTCGAAATCCTTCCCTATGCGGATGACTCTTTGGCAAGTGATATTTATTGTTTATCAATAAGCCCCAAAGGCGATGTCATTGTATCGGGCAAGGGATACTTTCGCATTCTTATTGACTCAAATAACGATGGGAAAGCGGACACTTACAAAGATTTTGGCACCCCCATCGATGGTGCCACCGGACTTCTCTTTGAAAAAAAACTCCTATGGTACACAGGGAATCAAGGGTTATGGTCGATTCCCATTGCTGATGATGGCATAACCGCAGCGGGGCCGGGGGTAAAACACCTTTCTTTTAAAACGGGTGGAGAGCACGAAGCCCACGCAGTCAAAAGGGGGCCCGATGGATTGATATACATCCTGTGTGGCAATAACACTGGTATCAATTCTGCATTTGCAATGGAGGATTCTTCGCCTGTAAAGAAGCCTATCGCTGGCACTGTGATCAAATACAATCCAGAAAACAAAAAGACAGAAGTCTTTGTTGACGGACTTCGTAATCCGTACTGTTTTGATTTCAATCTCGATGGCGAACTTTTTACCTTTGATTCGGATAATGAACGCTGCATCGCACTTCCTTGGTATGAACCAACAAGAATATATCATTTGGTATCAGGGGGAAGATATGGCTGGTGGAATCCTCAGCATTCAGAAACCTGGCGCTCGCCTCCATCGCATATTGATATCATTCCACCTATTGCAACTGCAGGCAGAGGTTCGCCCACTGGAGTACTTTGTTACAAGGGAACTCACTTTCCGCCAAAGTATCAAGGAGCTCTATTTATATTAGATTGGACCTTTGGCAGAATTCTTACTTGCGAACTTCAACCCAAAGATTCTTCCTATAGCACCAATGCAGAAGTTTTTCTTGAGCCCAAAGGCAGTTCTGGGTTTGCCCCCACAGCGGTCGATATGAACCCCATTACTGGAGAATTATTTATTTGCATTGGAGGGCGAGGCACCAAAGGTTCTGTTTTTCGCATCAAACACAAAACAAATCCTATTTCTGCAAGCGCCCTACCCTATAAAGTTCAAATCATTAACCCTGAAAAAGCTTTAATAACAGCAACATCTTCTGCAAATCTTTTGGAACGAAGAAAAGCGATTGAGTTCCTCCGTTTCGAAACTGCCCTAGCCCCAGAGTCCATTAATAAGATTTTTTCTGCCAACGCTGATCACCCTGATCGTTTCATCAGATATGCAACCACTAAGTTGATTGAAATACACGAAGTGGCAAATATTATTCCTAGCAATACCATTGCTGCTAACACCTTGGGGCTGGCACAGGTAAAATCGCAGCCTTCTAAAGCTGGAATAATTGCATTGGAAAACATTACGAATAAGAAAGCTTCGTTTGCAACAAGGCTTGATTCTGTTCGAATTTTGCAAATGGCAATGGGTGAGCTCCCCAATATTTCGCAGCGAGGCAATTACCGCGAAGGGTATTCGATAAAGCAACTTAAAGAATCGTGGACTCCAACATTAGAACAAATGAAGTTAATTGCTCTTTCTTATCCGTCCGGCGACTCAGGTCTTGATTTCGAATTTGAACGAACCTTTGGCCTGATGAAATTTAAGGACGAAAAAATCTTAAGCTCACTTCTTGATCAGTTAAGTTATTCAAATGACCCCGTGAGAAAAATTCATCTTCTGGCATCTATCGCACAAACCGGATTATCCTTTTCAGAGGAACAAAAACCAAAGGCCATCAAGGCGATGTTAAATCTTGGGGCAGAACTGGACTTTAAGAGCATGAAGCGAGACAGGAACTGGCCTTTAAGGTTGCAAGAGATTTTCGCAGATCTTTGCAAAAACAACAAGGATTTCAGCAATTTGGTGGCGAATTCAGATGACTTCGGGTTCCCCGATCATGCAATTTATTTGGGGGAGATGAAAGAAGCGAAAAAGAATGCTGCCAAGAAATTCGCAACAAAGATGCAAGCAAAACCAGATCTAGCTTGGAATTCGCAATCCGTGCGAGTTTTAGAATTACTACCCCCAGAAGAATCGTTTCCAGCAATAAGAGTGCTCTGGGGCGAGCATGGATTGGACGAAATACTAATCAAGATTCTTGCCAAAAATCCTGATAGGGAAGATCTACAAAAGTTTACAACTATTCTACGCCAAATCTCGAATGATGATCTGCCTGACATTCTTCTTGCCCTAGATAAGCTTGCGCCCCTAGGCGAAGCCGAGTATTTACTTCTGGCGCAAAAACTTCCAAACCTTCCCAGTGAACCAAAATACAAGCCTCTTCAGGATCAGGTGTTTTCTCTTTTACGTAAGAACTGGACCACTGCACCTGCCACTAACCAAATGCAAGAATGGATTACTTGGGCCAAAGCCAATGATGCAAAACTTTTAACATCTTTGACTATGTCGGGGGGGATCAGTCTGGACCAATGGAAAACCCGCTTCGATAAAATCAAATGGGATGAAGGCGATATTTCAAAAGGAAAGAAAACCTTCACTCAACTTAAATGCGCATCATGCCATTCGGGATCTCAGGCATTGGGGCCAGCACTCGAAGGAGTTACACAAAGGTTTTCCCGGTTTGATCTTTTAAATGCGATCGTCCATCCAGACAAGGACGTGCCCAATCGTTATCGCGCAATTGCATACACCACAACCAAAGGTAAGATTATTTTGGGTCTGGTGGTTTACGAATCCGCAGATGGAGTGCTTTTGCAAACATCTACAGGCGAACCTCAACGACTATCTGGAAACGAGATATCCCTTAGGCAACAAACGCAAAAATCGATTATGCCTGCAGGCTTGCTGGATGAGGCGAAAGACCAAGAAATCGCAGATCTATTTGCGTACATGAAAAGCCTTGGTAAAACAGGCAAATAAGTTATTGCTGAGCAGATAACTCTCGCTAATTTTCAAACCAAAAATGGAAGTTTAGGCAAGATTCGCTACCCCCTTCCCACCGTAAAAGATCTTCGTCTAGCTTAAAAAACAGACCCCAAGTACACTTGCACCGACTTTTAATTTTGCGGGGATAATAGGTGCAATGTTGAAACCACGAATCGTTTTTGTTCATGACTGGCTAACGGGAATGCGGGGTGGGGAAAAATGCCTCGAGTCGTTATGCAACCTATTTCCCGATGCGAAATTGTACACACTGCTTCACAAAAAAGGCGCACTCAGCCCCACGATCGAAAATTTAAAACCTCAAACATCCTGGCTCGGAAAACTTCCGGGCGTTCATAACTACTATCGGTATCTGCTACCTTTCATGCCCAGTGCCATCGAATCAATTAAAATTCCAGATTGCGATCTTGTTGTCAGCCTAAGCCATTGTGTTGCGAAAGGTGTTATCCCACCCAAGGGCGTGCCACATTTATGTTATTGTTTTACGCCTGTAAGATATGCATGGCACTTGCGGGATGATTACTTTGGAACAGGCGAAAAGCCTAGCATGAAAAAGAGGTTGGCTGCGCCGGTGCTAAACCACATACGGGAATGGGACAAAAAAACTTCTGAGCGAGTGACCCATTTTATTGCGATCAGCAAAACAATTGAAAGCAGAATACGCGATTGTTATTCACGAGAAAGCTCAGTGGTGTATCCTCCTGTTGACACTGATTTTTATGTGCCTGCAGATGTACAACGCGAAGATTTTTATCTCGTGGTTTCTGCTTTCGCTCCCTATAAGCGTATTGATCTTGCAATTGAATCATGTAAAGCCTTGGGGAAAAAGCTGGTTATCATAGGTACCGGGCAAGACGAAAAAAGGCTGCGCTCACTGGCAGGCCCGCAAACGCATTTCCTTGGCTGGCAGACGGATGCCTCCATCCGCGACCATATGCAACGATGCAGCGCCCTGCTCTTTCCTGGGTTCGAAGATTTCGGAATTGTTCCGGTCGAAGCGCAAGCGTGCGGAACCCCAGTCATAGCTCTGGGAAAAGGTGGTGCAACTGAAACAATCATTGGCCGCGAATCAAGCAATGAATCTACCGGATTATTCTTTGCAGAACCATCTGTTGAATGCATGACCAATGCCATCGAAGAATTTGATAAAGAAAAGAATTTCTACAACAGTCATGCTGCACGCAAATTTGCACTAACCTTCAACCAGAAAAATTTTGAGCAAGGTATGCTTGATCAAATTTCAAAATTTGTACAAAGCAATGCAACAACCAAAGTTGCAGCCTAATATTTGTTTCAGCAATTTTAAAACCACTAAGATAAAGTTTTGGCAATTCTAAAACCACTACCATCGCTGGATTGATCAGGTTTTAAACCGCCCCGATGAGCAGAGCGCAAAATATCTTTGGGGTAGTAAAACGCACCACCTCGTAATACTCTAGTTGACAAATCATCAACAACCCGCAAATCGACCTTTGAATCTTCAACGCTTGAGGCATCACTATAAGGCTGCAAAATATCCTGAGTCCATTGGTAGAGATTTCCTGCAATATCAAAAAATCCTAGATCATTGGGTTTCAATTGCCCGACAGGCCATAAATGGTTATTGGAATTAATTTGACAGTAAGCGAATTGATCAATTTGTGAACCATCGAAGCCGAAGAACCAAGGTGTTTTCGTACCTGCCCTAGCACAAAATTCCCACTCGGCCTCGGTAGGTAAACGGTAACCTTTTTTCTTGAGAAAATCCTTAGCAGGGCGCATTCCCCCTGCATAATACCCCTTCTCATTAGGGAGATAACACCATTGGGATTGGGGGATTTTTTCCTGCTCACTAAGCCAGTTGCAATATTCTGCAGCTTGGTACCAAGAGATTCCCGCAGCGGGATTATCCGCAACCTTGGCATTGTTTCTGCCAGCCTGAAAGCTCGGATTAAATTTCAAGTATTGTTCAACGGTGACAAGTTTTTGAGATAATGCAAAAGACCTTGGTATTAAAGTTTCATGGAGCTTTTCGTTTTCAACCCTTTCGAGTTCATCTTTGGGCGAACCCATCAAGAATTGAACAGGGCCATTTATATTGATAAAACATTGGCCTAGAAAATTGACACTCCAATTTTTTGCAGGTTCAGAAACCTGCTCAAGATCTCGAATGCATTTATCACAGGTAGCACCAAGGCCTAGTTTTTGCCTTAATATCCAATCCAAGGCACTATGCAACCCAGAATCCGGATGCTTCTGGTATAAGTCGAGGAAATATTCTTTCAACTGTTTTTTTATCGCTTCGGAAATATCTTCGAAGCTTAAACCACCCAGCGCAAGAACCAAGGCTGCACGGGTTCCCAGATCTGTTTCGTTCTGGATTTTTTCAAATAGCATCTGAACGCTTACACCAAGTGCGCCAATAAAAGTCTGCGCTTGGCTCCTAGAGGTTGCGTCTGATGAATTAGCAAAAATGCTGAATCCATCAGAATCCCCCAGTGCCAACTGTAAAGAGGCCGCCATGCCTTTGCGTATTTCAGCATTCACTTTTTCTTGGGGAATAGTTACGGGAACAACCGCAGATCGAAATCTTTTAAGATAGGCGATCATTTTATCTTTAACTGGAACAATCTTTTTAAAGATTGTTTTTATAATACTGTGATCAGAACTTACAAACAAATGGAACAATACTCTTTCGTTATCAGTTGCATATTCAAGCGCAATTGCGTTGGCATAACTGCGGCTCGAAGAAGGATTCGAATGATCTTGCCCGAAAGAAACCAATCGATGAATTAGTAACTTTTGCAGGGGTTTGAATATTTCCGCCCACTCTTGAAGATAAATCAGATCTTGGGCAACTAGCTTACCAACAATTGAAGGTACTATTTTATCCAGCAAGGGAGAGGAAGATCGCCACAGTGCTAGTGCCCCTGCAATTCGCAAACTCATAGCGCAATCAGAGTCTGGCAGTTGTGCGAATTTTTGCTCCAGAAGCGGTATCACGATTTCCGCATAAGGTGCAAGGCGCTGGCGCATCACAATATAGTCTTGAGGTTTTGCAACCAGAAGAGGCTCGATTAACGCCTTGGCGTAGGATGGATCTGCGGGCAAAAGAGCGAGCAAAACCCTAGTTTTTGCGTTTGTATCATCTTTAATATCGCTCAAATGCTGCTCTAGCAAAGGCCTGGTAACAGAAAAATCCTTATCAGAGCTCTCCAAGGCTGATTGCAAAATTGAAGCACCCGATTCCAAAATCTTGTTGACGCTATCCATTCCTGGGGTTTTAGAAATCTTCGCCCAACTCGACACGGATCCAGATAAAGAAGCATGAAAAGAGGAGACCCCAGAAAGATTGGCTGCATTCGATTCCGCAGCATTTTTCATGCTGGGTACAACCTCATTTTGCTTCAAATAATTTTGGAGGTCTTCCGAAAAATCGAGCCCCGTAAGGTATCGGTTGTTCAAGTTTTTACTTAAAGCTTTTAGGCATATCCTTTCCAACTCTTTTGGAATGGTGTCTTTCATTTGCCTTGGTGGCTTGGCTTCAATCCTAATAATTTGTTGCAGAGTGAGAGAAATCGTCTTTGCTTCAAAAGGCCTGCGACCGGTCAGCATTTCATACAATATCACCCCTAAACTGAAAAAATCCGTGCGCCCGTCCACCATGTGCGCCAACCCCGATGCCTGTTCAGGGCTCATGTATGCTGGTGTTCCCAACAATCCCGTTACCTTTCCAAATAATTCCTCACTAAGGGCCAGCCCGAAATCTGCAATATAAAGATTCCCCTTGGAATCGAGAAGAATGTTATCCGGCTTGATATCGCGGTGCACAAGGCCACGCACATGGGCATGGTGCAACGCTTCTGCTATAGTTGCAATCCATTTCGAAATATTTTGATAAGAATGAGCCCCTTGGGCAATAATCTCAGACAAACTTCCACCATCCAAATATTTGGAAATGATGAAAACCCCTTCAGACTTAGAATTTATCACATCATACACGGGTACAATATTAGGATGATCCAATTTCGCAAGCATCCTTGCTTCCGAAAGGAAAACTTCAAATTGCTTTTTATCCTGCACAGGGCGCTTGAAAACCTTAACCGCAACCAATCTGCCAAGCTGCTCATCCTTCGCAAGAAAAACTTTTCCGAAGGAACCCTCTCCCAGCACTTTAAGCACTAAAAAACGATTCAATAATAGATTGCCAGTGGTGGGATTAGGTGCGACCTGGACGGAATCCTGATGGGTGATGTTTTCGACAAGCCTGGTACTAAGCACATCTTCGGAATTGTTGGATTCCAAATACTTTGTTTCAATGAAATCAGACTTTTTTTCATCCGCGTCTTGAGGATTCATAAACTAGACTCATCTATCCTATTTTCTGATTAATGTATTAATATAAGTTTAATTCAAAAAATGCAATCTTTCCATCCAAGAACTCACGATTAATATAATTAGCTACACAGAATCATTAACTTGCGACACCTTAAAATACAAAAAAGCAGGGAGGCAATTATTACCCCCCTGCTTCTTGGTTTGATTAAAATCTTATCAGATTAGCTGCAAGACTTACGGCTAGAAAGACGGCCACCAAGGTTCAACCCTCGGCCACACTTCTTTTCGCAGCAAGCAGTCTTTTCGCAAGCTGGCGCACATTCTGCGGGCTTTGCTACTTCAACCTTCTTGGCTTCAACTGGCTTACGAACGCATACCTTGATGGTGGTTTCGTAAGGAACGCTTTCGCAATATTGAACTTTGCGTTTTTCTTTAACTTGCTTCATTTCGCAAACGCGTACTTTGCATTCGGTGGTCTTTTCTTCCTTCTTGTAAGAGCAAACCTTTACAGTTACTTCTTTGGTTTCAGGAACGCATTCGTAAACTGTGCACATTACCTTTTCGGTAACCATCTGCCTTTGGCAGCAAGTACGAGTACGGCCTGTGCAAGGATCACAAGTGGTAACTGGTACGCGAACGCACTTGGTTACTTCTCGTTCAACTTGCTTGGCAACTCGCTTGTAAGTGGTGCAAGTTTTCTTTTGTTCGGTCCAAACTGGTACACATACAGTGGTAGTGTACTTACGAACTTCGTCACGATATTCTGGCTTGCAGACAGTGACTTCGATTTCCTTTTCCTTGGTTACAGTCTTGTAGCAAGTTACCTTGCGATCTTCCCATGTCATTTCGCATGGTTGTTCACAAGCATCTTTGCAAGACTTACGGCCACCAAAGGCCTTAGCATCGGCTGGCAACATAGCCAAGCCAGCAATCGCTACAAAAGCAACGGACAACAAAAACTTCTTCATCGACAAATCTCCCAGAAAATAAACATTGGATGTATAAACCTCCCCAGTCCACATAGGTTAGAGAAGATTTTATCTCTAGGCAAGAAATTAAAGCAAAAAAACATGAAAAGTTTAGGCGCTTTAGGATCTATTTAACGATTGTATTATATTAAACATCATGTCTACTATAATACAATGGGCCGTTTACAAGCTATGGGTCGCGTTTGTTTTCGGTTTAAGTTGTTTGAAGGCATGAACTTACGAATTTAAGCGCTTTTCAGCTAAGTCGACCAAAGGCGTTCCGCCCTGCTTTGAAGCCACTTGGGCAGCCAAATCATTCGCAAGAGTAATTGCTCGTCGCAAGGGTTTTTTCTTTAAAAGCCCAACTAACAATCCTGCGGTAAAAGAGTCGCCCGCACCAATGGTATCCATCACTTCGATTTTATGGCCTTGCAGATAAATCCGTTCGTTTTTCGTATTAACCAAGCATCCATTTTCCCCAAGAGTCAATGCTGCCAAATCTAATTTATATCGTCTGCGCAATATTTCGAGTGACTCTTTTAAGTCCTCGCCTTTCAAGCCTAAGAGGTCCGTCAAGGTTTCCAGTTCCTGCTCATTCACCTTCACCCAAGTGGCTTTATATAGCGATTCTTCGAGGATTTCACGAGTATAAAAGTTTTGCCTAAGATTAATATCAAACACCTTGATGGCATTTTTGGAGCAGCATTCCAAGAATTTTTTTAGGGTGCTTCGGGTGACACTATGACGCTGGCACAGGGTTCCAAAACAAACCGCAGCACAATTGCCCGCAAGCTTTTTAAGGCCATCATTCCACTCAAGATGATCCCAGGCAACATCAGCTTTAATTTCATATTCCGCTTGCCCTAGAGAATCCAGCTGCACTGCCACCGTTCCGGTTGGATGAATTAAATCTTCCTGTAAAAACTCAGGATTCAATCCCAATTCTTCGCATTTTTTGGCCAACTCTTTGCCCAAAGCATCATTTCCCACCCTACTAACCATAATTGAGGGCCATCCCAACTGATAAGAATGAAAAGTGAAATTAAACGGAGCCCCACCCGCTTGCTTCCCAGAAGGCAGCATGTCCCAAAGTATTTCTCCAAAGCCCACGATTGGTTGCAAAATACGACTCCCAATTAAAAAGAATCAAAAAGGCAAAATGGGATGGCCCATCAAATGACCAACCCCATCGATCAAGCCTATCAAGCTAAGGAAGATGAGTAAAAATTTCACCAGATAAATACCCAAAACCATTATTTTGAGCCTTAGCCAATCAAAAACCCAACGATAAGACTCAGGTATAAATAGGGATGCAAATGTAAGAAGAAGCAAAGGAACAACATGAAATACATTAAAAATAGTAAGAGCGATTAGAGTATTTTCCAAACTCACACGAGCCTGGTGAATTTGCTGCAGCATTGCAAAGTAAGGCAAAGACAAGGGGAATTCTAAAATTGCAACGGTGGATGATGCGATAAAAACGCCACCAAAAGTTATTTGTGTAATCTCCTTTGGCTCATCTGCTTTCATCTTGATTGTCACACCAAAATAAAAAAGCGCAACTGCAAGTATCAGTTCTAAAATATGATCAACGGTCGAATCTTTTGGCAGGATATTTTGCAACCAAGTAGCAAGTCCAAAGTAAACAAAACCGCCTAGAACTACAAATACTATAAAAAATGATGCAGAAACCCCCAGCGCAGGAACAATGTTTTTTTGATTTTTAAGACTCAAAACCAACAAGGTAATTCCCGTAGGGCTGATCCCATTAAAAAATCCAACCAACGAAGCAGCTACAAACAAGTACCATACTTCCATGATCCCCACCTTTTAAATTTAACCATCACGAATGAACATCGATAAAGTGACATCCATCTCATTTCAATCATGTTAATAAGATATTAAAGCTTACCTCGCCTCGCTTGAGCCATTCCCAACCGATGCACCTATAATCTGCGAAAGAATACAACCAAAAAGAATATAAACCAATACAAACAAACAACTTGTGTTCCATCAAAACAAACTTAAATGCTAAAGCTAATCTTCGAGAAATGCAATGAAATCGCATTATCCAATCATTGTCTCATCAACAACACAAGACACGCATCCAAAGAAGCAATATAATTGCATATTATTGGGGCTATAGCTCAACGGCAGAGCAGGGAACTCATAATTCCTTGGTTCCTGGTTCGAATCCAGGTAGCCCCACTCCTTCCTTTTCATGCTTAAGGCTTAAAAAAATAGTGCTCCGTTTATCAGATCTGCATTGAATTGTTAATGTTTTACAAAAACAACCAAAAGTGGTAATTTATTCACTTATGGGTTCTTCATTGCATCTGCTATTACTAAATCCCAACCTACGCTTAACGAATTAGAACCATGCAATTTGGTTCACATCGAAAAAGGGCACATATGAAATCATTCCCCAGAATAGTGGCTTTACCTTTTATGGTTGCAATATATATGGGGGGAGCGCTTGCCCTTGCTGAAGATTATCATTTTCCTGTTGAATCGAATTTGCGTGTTGGAATAGCCAAGGTGGATATCACGCCACCTGCGGATACTCCCGTGGTTGGTCATGTAAGGCCAACCAACGGAATACGCGATCCGATTCGTGCAGGGGTTTTGGTACTAAGCAACGGGGAAACGCAGGTAGCAATTGTAACCTTGGATTTAATCAGCGCATCTGGAGAAATGGTGACGCAATTAAGGCAGGCAATTGCAAGCAAGACAAAAACGCCTGAAAAAAACATCATGATTGCATCATCTCACAACCACTCTGGTCCGGGCTGGAGCACTGAAGTAGCATGGAGTCGAACTGTAGTAACAAAAATAGCTGCAGCAGCAGAAGAGGCTGAAAAATCGATGCGGTCTGTAACCATCGGGTATGGTGAAGATCGCATCGACTTCAATATCAATCGTAGAAAAGTGATTGATGGAAGGGCCTTGGTAAGGCTCGATCCAAACGGCCCGTGTGATCATCGGGTAAAAGTTCTCCGTTTTGATGATGGAAAATCTCTCGAACCCATGGGCATTCTCATGCATGCGGTTTGCCATCCTTGCGTTTTCACTTGGGGCGACAAACTGACGCCTCCTTATCCCAAGGGGTTTCCAAAGATAAGTGCAGATTTTCCGGGAGAGGCCCAGAGTTTTGTAGAGAAAGTTTATGGCACAAAAACTCAGGCGATGTTCTTACAAGGTTGCGCTGGAGATATAAGGCCGAATCTTCCCGGGATTCCCTATCGCTGTGGTGATGAAGCAGATATCAAGTGGACGGGGCGCAGTTTGGGTTGTGCGGTGGTTCGTGCAGCAGACAAAAGCGTAATTCGAGAAGAACTTGCAAAACGAAAAAGCATTTATCCACTAAAATGTTCAACCAGCGTCATAGAGCTTCCCGGCAAGAAAGAAAAATTGAACTGCGAGATGCAAGCGCTGAGGGTGGGCGATTTTTTGCTGCTAACCATCCCCGGAGAACCGATGGTTGAGTATGGATTTAAAATTGAAAAAGCCATAGCAGACCGGGCGATCCCAATTGTAATAGGTTACGCCAACGGAAATCTAGGATATATTTGCACTGCGGAATCGCACAAGTACGGTGGTTACGAACCCAACATGTCGCCTTTGCTTCCAGAAGCAGAACCGTTAATCCTTGCGGAACTCGGGCGCCTTGCGGATAAAGTGCTTGCAGATGTTTTTGAATCATTCAAGCCTGAAAAAAAATAGGACAGATTGTTCGTAATTATCAAAGTGTATCTAATTCTTAAAGCAATAATAAAGGAGTGGCCATCATGCGCATATTGAGTTTTATAATCTTGGCTTCCGCGTCATTATTAACAACCGCAGCAGAACCTAAAACATTACATCCGTTAAGCACAGCACTAACCATGCATGCGTCATTCGACAAAGAAATACACGCAGACTTTTCCAAAGGGGACAGGTTTGGTTATGTGCGCAAAGGCAAAGAGAATGTGAAGGCGGAATCGAATGAAGAAGCAAAAATAGCGCAGGGTGCGGGCAAGTTTGGGGGTGCTCTTTGGTTCCCTAAGAAAGGGAATTTCAAACCCCAATTCAACAATGCCAAGGTCCTTGATTACAATGAAAAGAATTGGAGCAGCACGATTTCCGTTTGGCTTAAGCTTGACCCCAACAAGGATTTAGAACCTGGCTATTGCGACCCTGTTCAAATCGTAGGCAACGATACAAAAAAAGGATTTATCTTTCTGGAATGGTCTAAGGACGAATCACCTCGTTATTTCCGTTACGCAATTCGCCCTTTGTTCAACATCTGGAACCCTACGAATGTTCAATGGGCTGATATTCCGTTCAATAAAAGGCCCATGGTTCAGGTCGAAAAAGCACCTTTCTCTAGGAATGAATGGACTCACGTGGTTTTCACATTCGAAAACATCAACGACAAATCTAAGAAGCCAAAGGGACAACTATTCATCAATGGAAAACTACAAGGTAGCATCGAGAATTGGGATCTAACTTTGGGCTGGGATTCAGCCCAAGTATTGCTTGTTTTAGGGGCATCTTATGTCGGGCATATGGATGATTTAGGGGTATTCAATCGTGCGTTGAATGACACCGAAGTAAAACACATATTTGAATTAAAGAAAGGCATTAGCGAACTTTATCGCTAATGCCTTTCTTTAAAAATCGAACCAATCATAATGAACTACATATTTGATTCTTAGCAAATAAAGATTACTTGGTAAGACGCTTGACCTTCGCAAGATCGTCTTCAGCTTCCTTGTCTTTACCCATTGCCTTGTATGTATTAGCCCGGTTATTAAACAGCTTTGCATCTGCTGGCTCAAGCTGAATGGCCTTGGTGTAATCAGTAATGGCATCTTCATAATTTTTCATAGCAAAGGCAGAGTTGCCTCGATGGTTGTAGGCAGCGGTATAGGAAGGATTTATTTCGATGGCCTTGGTGAAATCAGCAATTGACTCTGCAAATTTTTTCTGGTCTGCATAAGCAAGGCCTCGTTCATTATAAGCATCATGATCTTTTGAATTAATATTAATCAACGCAGTAAAGTCAGCAATAGCTTCGGGCTGTTTTCGCTGGTTCAAAAAGATGATGCCTCGATTATGCAATGCATGCACATACTTTGGATCAGCCATGATGGCTTTAGAGTATTGGGCAATCGCTTCAGGAAAATTCAATTTGTTAGCTTCTGAGACGCCTTTATTAAACGCCTCGACTGCCGCCTTATTGACACCTGGAGGTTGTGCAAAAGCAGACAAAGTGATTACAAAGCTCAATGCAAAACTCAAACCAAATACCTTTTTCATATTGCACCTTGATTAATAATTGAAATTCTTATCCCATGGCAATATTTTAAACCAAGGAGTTAACATCGTACAGACGATTTTACCCGGTTATCACTTCTGAACATAAAAAGAAAACCCCGCCGGACTAATTATCAGGAGGGGTTTCCCAAACCAACTATGTTCGTCTCTTAAGAAAGAACCAATGGACCATCTTTACAATATTCAGGGTTACCAAAGGATGGAATAGAGTGGCCAAACCCATGAGCCATTGCCATCAGAAGACGATTATGGGCAATACGGGGGAATTTTAACGACCTGCCAGCCTTCCAACCTAAATTGCCACCCACCATCACAAATGGGATATTATCAAGCGTATGAGAATTCCCTTTTCCAAGCTCATTAGTCCATACAAGAAGGGTATTATCAAGCATAGAACCTTGGCCGTTAGGTTCGGGTGTATCCTGAAGCTTTTTAGCAAAGTAAGCAATCTCTTCACAAAACCATTTGTTAATCTTAACTAACTTCTCAACTGCAACTTTATTGGTATCGGGTTCATGCGATAGCTGATGATGCCCTTCATCAATACCCAGCCATTTCATGCGAGCGCCGCCCACCGAGTTAGTGAATTGAAAGGTTGCAATGCGATTGAAATCTGCAACAAGACTATTATGCAAAAGGTCGAGTTGCATCCTGCTAATCTTGGGGAGGTTATCGTTTTCTTCACGAATACCGGGATCCAGTTTAGGCATCGCATGAGTTTGCGAGACTTTCAAACCTCGAAGTTCTTTCTCCATCTCTCGAACAAAACCCGTATGCTCTTCAAGTATTTTGCGGTCTTCTTTACCAACCAATGCTGAAATTTTCTTCAAATCGGCAATGACTGGGTCAAGCACGCTGCCCAGAATTTCTTTATCTTTCGCCTGCCCATAAAGCTTCGAAAACAACTGGTATGGGTCATCAATCGGAGTGATTGGCTTGTTGGCACTGCTATAAGACATACGAGTCCAAGTATCAGCGCGGTCCGGAACCAAAACGCCGAGTTCTAACGAGCCAAATCGAGTGCGGGTGGATTCAGCCTTTTGCAGATGATTCTTAATTTCCTGATCAATGGATAATCCATTGGCCCAGCCAGCGGGAGTATGCGAACCACCCTGCACATTACCAGGCAGCAATTCCACGCCTGTAAGCAAGCAGCCTATGCCGCGCATGTGGTTATCGCCGTCTCCGCGAACTTTGTCGCAAACACCATTCATAACCACGGTTTGTTTTTTGAATGGCTCTAGAGGTGAAAGGATTTCCTTAAGGAGGAAGTTTTCGCCATCTTCATTGGGCCAGAAAGACTCAGGAACCACACCATTGGGCGAGAAGAATATCACCATGCGCTGCTTTGGTGAGCCCTTTCCAGGAAGGGCAAGGGCATCAAGGTTGCCCAAAAAAGGAAACGCCGCGGCACTAATACCTGCGTTTTTAATAAAACTACGCCTATTGAATGATTGCATACCCATATCTAGCTCCTAAGTTACAGACAATATTAGCATGGTAATCTTCGATTTGCTAAGGTTTTTTGCTAACCTCCTGCAATTTCACACCTGCTTTTTCTGTACAAGCCAATCTTGCCATCTCTGCAGCAAGCTGGCGCATGTTCAACGAATTTTTCTCAAAGTAAAGAGTCATTTTTTCGAGCGTATCTGCACCATAAGCTCGGGTGGGCTGCTTGAGCAAATGATGAAACAAATGCTCCGTAAAAGCCCTGTGGGCATCGGGGCTGTTAGCAAGATACCTACCCAGCCCCGATGCGTTTTCGAGTGTGACTTTTTTCCCATCCCTTGCTACATACCAACCATTACTATCAATCAATTTAGCATTATCTTTTTCACGCAACCGGCCTACAGCATCGAATCGCTCCAAAGTAAAACCAAGCGAATTAATGGTACCATGGCAAGTCATGCAGGCGCCCCCTTTGGTTTGCAGAGCAACTCTTTCGCGGGTATTTAGCGAGGGGTGCAAGCTGGCTGCTAAAGGCGCAGCAGCTTCTGGCGGAGGTTTTAAGGTAACCCCCAAGAGACTACGAGCCAGAAAAACTCCACGATGAATCGGGGAAGATTCCGCGCTGTAGGAAAGCATGCTGAGCATATAAGGGTGGGTTACAATACCTGCGCGCTGCCCAGCATCAAGACTAACTTTTTCAAACCCCGTCTTGGATGCTGGTTTTTGTTGATAAAACTTGGCTATCCGATCATTCATAAACAAGTCTTGTTCTAAAAACAGGCGCTGATAACTGCTATCTTTTTCCCAGAATATCTCGTCGATTGTTTTGTCCAAGGATATTCGGAGATCGGATTCAAGCTTTGGGTCGAAGCCTGGAAAGCGAGATGCATCCTTATTAAGATCGTGGGATTGATTAAGAAGGAGAATGTCGTGAAAGAAACCGCGTATTTTTTCGTGAGCGCGCTTGTCTAGAAGCATCCGATCAATTTCCCGGTTCAAACCTTCAGCGTTTCTCAACTTCCCTGAAGCCTCTGCATCAAGCAATTGCTGATCAGGTATGGAATCCCAAAGAGTGTAGGAAAGCTGGCTTGAAAGCGCACCGCCCTGCCCTTCGTTTCGGTACAAAAAGCTAGGCGATTTCAAAACCCAGACAAGAACTCGCAACGCACCATCCTGAGGGTCTTTAAATTCTTTTAGTACTTTCTTGATGATCTCGTTTTCATTGTTTTGAAGGTTTCTTCGAAAAGCCCTAGTAGCAAACTTTTTCAGAAACTCTTCTATTTTCTCAATGCGTTGAGCGTCCCCTTCTTTAGTCTTGGTGAATTCTGGCAACTTTATTGCGATATATTTTGCAGCTTCCAATGCGCCCTCGGTAGTCGCTTGATCCCATTCTTTAGAAACTGTAACTCCCCTCTCCCACCCTAGGCTGCCATCATCTGGCGGAAACGGAGTGCTCGAGATAAACATTTCAGGAAGAGTGGTTGAAGATAGATATTCCCCAGGGCATATTTCAATTGGGCCACCAGGCTTCTTCCAAAGCAATTTGACAAAAGCAGGCTGTACCACCTTGGGCTTTTTATTATCGTTAACCCCTTGCTTTGCTTTGGTGAATTCCAATCTTAAAGAATAAGACCGACCCGAAACCAAATAGATACTTCCTTTGTATTCAGTGTCCTTTCCAGATTTGACCCAGGCATCTACAAGAGGCAAGTTATTATCATTAACCCATAACCGAACTGCATGACTTGCCTGAATTATAAATTCATAATAGCCAGTCTCTGGGGCAGAGATCGCACCTGCCCAACGCAGTGTGAATTCCG
>Ga0208856_1000188_pt1 | contig 26550 bp, 14 predicted proteins | sample LakMenEpi13Jul12_FD_150690 | JGI IMG/M metagenome (GOLD analysis project Ga0208856, IMG submission 150690) | Freshwater microbial communities from Lake Mendota, WI - 13JUL2012 deep hole epilimnion (SPAdes) | ecosystem: Environmental > Aquatic > Freshwater > Lentic | place: Lake Mendota, Madison...
CAGTGAATTGCCAATTGATGGGTGGAAGACTTTAGACGAATGTGCCCATCGATTCGGAATCAACGATCTGAAATCGCCATTGTCGACGCTATTAGATGCAAAGCGTGGAAATAAAATTAGCAATGATTTATTTCGATCCCAGCTAGAAAATTCCGCCAAGCGTGTTTGCCAAATGATGGCACCACTTGAAAACTTGCAAGGCGGAAATTTTGATGAATTGCTAACGATGATCAGTGATTGTCTTAATAACCAAACGCTTAAAACTTGTACAACGAAGGATTCTGAAGCCGCCCTACAAAAAATGAAAGACCTTACAAATCTTCGAATTGGAAAATGGGGTGTTTACGCCGAAGCTTCACGATTAAAAGCTGGCAAGAGGTCTGGAGCTGACGCAGTGCTTGCTCCGTTGAGAGTTCTCGGAGCTACCGTGCGAAATTTAAAAGAGCTTCATGATGACATTGTTTCTTTTACATCGCAGCTTGCTGAACACGTTATTCTGATAGAATCTGGCTGTCAGAATTACAAGACTCAACGTGGATTGGTTGACTTTACGGATTTGGAAACACTATTTCTCGATGCATTGTCCGGAGATCAACTCGCAGATTTGATTGCTGAAGATTTTTCTATGGTACTCGTTGATGAATTCCAGGATACCAACCCACTTCAACTCGCTATCTTCCAAGCTATTCGCCGAATCTCGCCACGAAGCCGTTGGGTAGGGGATCCAAAACAAGCCATTTTCGGATTCCGTGGTACAGATCCTGGTTTAGTTGATCGTGTTTGGCAGCAGTCGCAGAGCGCAAAACGAGGAACATTACCAAGTAATCGAAGAAGCCAAAAGGGCTTAGTTGAATTCATCGGCAAAATTTTTACGCCCATTTTTGGAAACGATGCCCAACAAACTCATGTTAATCCTCGGCAGGAACGAGGTATCGAACGTTGGCTGCTTGACACGACCAACCAAGATGAAGATCCTTTTGCGTTAGCCTCAGGAATCCTCGAATTAAAAAATGAGGGCGTACGTTTAGGAGACATCGCTATCCTCGAACGAAATAACTCGGCAATCAAAAAATTAGCTTCTGCCCTTGAGCAGTCGGGAATCGATTTTCTTTTTGAAAGTTCAGGACTATTATCGACTCGCGAAGGCGTAATGACAATTGCAGGCATGAGGTTGGTTGCTGATCGCAATGATTCTTTAGCTGCCGCGACACTGAAACATATCCTGTCAGACCCTAGCCAGCCGACCCCGCAATGGATTATCGATAGGCTAACCACACAGCAAACGCATCGAATTGAACGTGAGAATGATCATGCGAATGGAACAAAAGCCAAATGGCACCTTCCTTGGGAGAGTGATACGGATTTGCTGCAACTCGAATCCATAAATAGAAAGACTTCCTCCCCGCATTCGGTATGTGGAGAGGTCATAGAAGCCCTTGATTTATCAAGTCGTATTAGCAGTTGGGGAGACGTTGCGCAACGATGTTCTAATCTCGACTCTATACTAAAACATGTTGCCAACTATGAAGATGAAATGCTTGGATCGGGGCAAGCGGCTACTTTAGGAGGTGCTATTCTCTACCTGGAAAAGCTTGCATCTGAAAATAATGACATCAAGTTCCCGCCATATGGCCAGGATGCCGTCACAATCTTGACATACCATAAAGCAAAAGGGTTGCAGTGGCCAATTGTAATCCTTAGCGGCCTAAATAATGATCGAGAACCGAATCTTTGGGAGCCGCATGTTAGCGGGGGCGGCGAAAATATCGAACGGCCATTACTTGGAAGAACCATTCGTGCTTGGACATGGCCTTTTGGTAAGTCCGATGGTCAGTTCCCGAAGTTAAGGACCGGAACTAAATTGGAATCCGATGCGATGAATTCAGCCGAAGGAGAGCAAAGAGCAAAAGAAGATTTAGATGAAAGCATGCGGCTTCTTTACGTCGGCTGTACTCGAGCAGAATCAAAATTAGTATTCGCTCACCGTTTAAAACCAAACACCTACGCTTGGTTGAAACAGATCCAAGAAATTGACTCTATCCTTCCAATCGATAGAAATCCAGGTGGACATAAACTGGAAAATATTGATACAACATACTTTATTCGCCGCTTAGCCCAGTCAACGGCGACGCCCACTGATAGTAGGAGGAGTGAAACTTGGCTTCATTTGTCTAGAACCAATCCAGACTCATCACTACCAAGATTTCATTCTCCAAGTCAAGCAAAGAGCAGTTCAGAAAAATCGGGATCATTTAATTGTAATTTGATTGAACTGACCGGCAATTCGTACTTCCCAAGTGAAGTAAATGAAGAAGAGTATGCTGCTCTTGGTCACGCCGTCCATGCTTATATGGCTGCTATTCCATCGCTCATCAAAACAGGTAAAGATCGAAAGCTAGTTGTTGCTGAAAAGTGCTTAATCACTTTCGGTGTAGAGGGCAAAATAGCCAAAACCACGCTTGTCGAAGTCGGTAATCGCTTTGCCCAATGGGTGGGATTGACATTTCCAAATGCAAAATGGAGAACGGAAGTTCCTATAACTGCACGCCGAACCGAAGGTGGAACTTGGAACGGAACTGTAGATCTAATCTTAGAATTACCTGATGGTAAACTCATCGTGATCGACCATAAGAGTGCACCAATACGTAGGTCACAATGCGAATCGAAATCAATGCAATTTGCCGGCCAACTAGCGGCTTATAAAGAAGCACTGATGAATCAAGGAACAACCGTCGATTCGACTTGGATTCATTTTCCACTTGCTGGCGTTATGGCAAACTTACTGATCGTGTAGTGTTTCAGCATAAGCAGAACAGATAAAAAGAAAGCATTTTGAGTAGTTTGAATAAGACTCTCCAAAAGTGGCTAGGAAAATTGCACCATGAGCTTTAAGTTGCAAATCCTAGTGTTTGAAGCATAAAAATATTGGCCATTAATTGATCAGCAATTATCTTGGCCGAATTCTCCTCGCTAGATTCTACCGATTAATCGAGTCGAATTGGTATTATTAGTTTGACTGCTTATACTTATCAAAAGTTTTTTTCGCCTTACCATTGAGACTCACAAAACCTTGATGACGTGCCAGCGCCCCCGCACCTTTGTCACTTAAAATAGCTAGACCGTTCAGGGACAAATCACCTTTATGCTTGGATAGGGCCTCGGCCGCCTTTTCACTCAGACTAGTCAGGCCGTTCAGAAACAAATCCCCTTCATGGTTGGCCAAGCCCTCTGCCACATCTTTCGACAAACTTGTCAAACCATCTAAGTGCAAATCACCTTCATGGTTGGCAAGAGCCTCGGCCGCCTTTTCACTCAGGCTGAGCAGACCGTTCAGAGACAATTTATATTCATGTTTAGCTAGCGCATTAGCCGCGCCTTCAGACAAACTTGTCAAGCCGTTCAGACGCAAAAAGCCTTCATATTTGGCAAGTTCTAATGCTGCTCCAGAACTCAAACTATTAAGGCCAGGCATGAAATTGTCATGAAAATCCATTAAATTATAATACAAACCAAAATGGCCCACATATTCATCACTAGCTTGCAACTCGTTAAGGGACAAATAACTATCCGAAGGCTCAACCAATTTTGCTGCCAAGGCAATGTGGCCGGATGATTCATCCAAGCTAGCTAATCCGAAAAGGAATAAAACACCATTATGCTTGGCCAAAGCCATTGCCACTTTGTCACTCAGACTTTTTAGGCCATTCAAGGATAAAAAACCTCCATGCTTGGCTAGCGCCTCTGCAACTTTATCATCCAGATCTGTCAGGCCATCCAAAGACAAAAACTCCCCTACATGCATTGCCAGCGCCTCTGCAACTTTGTCATCCAGATTAGTCAAGCCGTCTAGCCCCAAATCTCCGGCATGCTTGGCCAATGCTTCTGCGGCGCTTTCATCCAGACTGGTTAGTCCATCTAGGTTCAAGTCACTTCCATGGTTTGCTAAAGCCTTTGCCACCCCTACACTCATGTTGGTTATGCCGGTTAGAGACAAAAATCCTTCATGCTTAGCCAAAGCGGCAGCCGCCTTTTCACTTAAGCTAGTCAGACCGTCTAAGTGCAATACATCACATTGATTAGCCAGGGCCTTCGCTGCTGCTGCTTCTATCTCTGTGTACTCTTTGATGTCAAGCTCTTCTGCGAGGAATCGTTCTGCGATTTCTTTGGTAATGCATTTCATACAGTAATCTCTTCAGTTTTTAATTAAATATAATCAACATCTTACAAAAAAAAATAGAAACATTTTCGCAGTCAATCAACCTACTGCCAGCCAGCCTAACAAAGGAAACTTATTTTTCTGCATGGTAACGCTGCCATTGATCATTCGCCATGTTAAAATCTAATCTGTTTGTTTTAGCTTTTGTAGATATTTTGAATCGAGGGCATAAAATCCTGATATGCCCTGAAGTAACGTAGCATACTGAAACCAGTTTATACTTATTTGCTAAAAACCTTCCCTCAGTTTAGTTTTTTTCGCCCGGATAACGAATAACTAGCATTCGTTTAAAATTTCATTTATGAAGTAGTAGTGATAACTTAGCGCAAATTTTTATTGTAAAATACAGTTCTAATTTTGAATGTTAATATCTCTCATTTAAGATTGAAAAAAAATCATCTCAGCAGTAAAATTTACAAATACTAATTTTGCCATCAACCAACTCAGGATACATCTTTAAACTACGTAGCCTTTTTAAAAATCAACCAGGCATCTAATATTTGCATCTTTAATAAAAAGAGATATTTATGACAAACAAAAAACCTACTGAATGGAAAAATGAACTAATAACAATGAAACGCCCCCCCGCCAGTCCTTTGAAAGGAAAAGGTTTTAAGCGGTTAGCTTTTAATGAGCTTGAGTTCGATGTGTCGCGAGGGCTTTTTAAATGGTTTTTTGAACGCTTGGATGAGACACATAAAATAAAAGCTTGGCGAAATATGGCAAAAATATCATGCATCAGTCTTGAAGCAGCAGACTTATTAAACAAGTTCAAAACTTTTTTCGAAGAAAAACTACTTAAAGAAAAAGCTTTATCACAACAAAATGAAAAAGAAAAACTTCTCCAAATTTCAAAAAATTCTGGGATAACGTTTTTAAAATTAAAGAAAAAGTTGACTCAATTTAATTTGCTTGCAAAGGGCTTTAGTAAAAGTTTTTCTGATATTGAATTATTGCCTCGGATGATTGAATCATCAAATGAAGGTTGGTTTTTTGAAGCAATGCTTGAGGGAAGCATCATAAATAATGGCTATTTTTTACCAGGAAAGATATTGAATAAAGTAAAAGATGGTGCAGAAGTAATTGGCTTAATAGCATTAGTGAATGCTCCGAAAACAACCAACTTACCTCAAGTCCTGGATATAGAAAAACTTAAATACTGGGATATCGGAGAATCTTATTGGCTTTATAAACTTCTTGTGACTTTTGTTTTTCCTAAAGCCCCATGGATTCGAAGTAAGGGCAAATTTGAAATTAATTCACCTGATATCATCGATTTGGACTGTTTATGCAAGCATGACGGCGATTTGGTATTTAATAGGATGGAAAGTCTAAATGACATAGAAGCACAAACCCTTAGTCAGGACCGATGGTACCGTTTTTTGTCAATTACAACCCTGAGTGATAAAGCTGCAATGGCCCTTAGTAAGCACCAAAATGGCAACCTTTTTCTCGATCAAATTACAACCCTGAGTGATAAAGCGGCAATGGCCCTTTCAAATCATCAAGGCATTTTGTCTGTTAAAAACTTGACCAACCTAGATGACTCAGAGGGGCACACTGCTCTGGCTGAAAAATTAGCAAAACAAAATAGCGACCTCTTTCCCCATCACATTACAACCTTAACTGCCAAACCAGCAGAAGCCCTGGCACGACATTCGGGTAAATTATTTTTGAATAACCTTACAAAATTAGATAAGGCAACAGCAGAAGCCCTGGCACGACATTCGGGTAAATTATTTTTGAATAGCCTTACAAAATTAGATAAGGCAACAGCAAAATCCCTTGCTATACATACGGGCACCTTATACTTAGATGGCCTTTCAATTTTGACCGATGAGACCTTAATAGAACTGGCAAAACATCAAGGCGAGCGTTTATCACTTGACCACTTGGTATATTTAAATGATAAGGCAGCAAAAGCACTAGCAAAATACAAAGGCTTTTTATCAATCAAAGGCATTACCTCTTTTTTCGACTCAGAAGGGCATACTGCCCTGGCTGAAAAATTGGCAAATCAAAATGGCGACCTGTTTCTCGATCAAATTACAACACTGGGTGATAAAGCTGCAATGGCGATTTCAAATCATCAAGGCATTTTGTCTGTTAAAAACTTGACCAACCTAGATGACTCAGAAGGATATGTCGCCCTGGCTGAAAAATTGGCAAATCAAAATGGCGACCTGTTTCTCGATCAAATTACAACCTTGGGTGATAAAGCTGCAAAGGCGCTTTCAAATCATCAAGGCATTTTGTCTGTTAAAAACTTGACCAACCTAGATGACTCAGAGGGAAATACTGCCCTGGCTGAAAAATTGACAAATCAAAATGGCGACCTGTTTCTTGATCAAATTACAACCCTAAGTGATAAAGCAGCAATGGCGCTTTCAAATCATCAAGGCATTTTGTCTGTTAGAAACTTGACCAAACTAGATGACTCTGAGGGGAATACTGCTCTGGCTGAAAAATTGGTAAATCAAAATTGCGATTTCTTTCCCCATCACATTACAACCTTAGCTGCCAAACCAGCAGAAGCCCTGGCACGATATTCGGGTAAATTATTTTTGAATAACCTTACAAAACTAGATAAGTCAACAGCAAAATCCCTTGCTAAACATACGGGCACTTTGTACTTAAATGGCCTTTCAGTCTTGAGCGATGAGACTTTAGAAGAACTGGCAAAACATCAAGGCGAGCGTTTATCCCTAGCCGGTATGACTAACTTAAACTTAAGTGTTAAAGGTGCAAAAGCACTGGCAAAATACAAAGGCTTTTTATCAATTTCTTTTTATGACTCGGAAAGACATAACGCACTAGCTGAAAAATTGGTTAGTCAAAATGGCATCCTATTTATCGATCAAATTACAAACTTAAGTTCCAAGCCAGCAGAAACCCTGGCACGACAATCAGGTAAATTATTTTTGAATAACCTTACACAACTAGATAAGGCAACAGCAAAATCCCTTGCTAAACATAAGGGCACTTTGCACTTAGATGGCCTTTCAATCTTGCGCGATGATACTTTAGAAGAACTGGCAAAGCATCAAGGCAATTATTTGTCACTTGCCGGTTTGACTTGCTTAAGTGATAAGGCTGCAAAAGCACTGGCAAAATACAAAGGCTTTTTATCAATCAGAGGCATTACTTCTTTTTACGATTGGGAAGGACATGTCGCACTGGCAAATAAAATTGCAAATCAAAAAGGCGACCTTTTCCTTGATGCGCTTGTTATACTTGAAAAACAACCTGCCAAATCCTTAGCAAAAAATCATGGCTTCTTAAGCCTAAATCGCCTTTCAGTTATGAGTGACGAGGTATCAGAAGAACTGGCCAAACATCAAGGCGATTATTTGTCCCTTGCTGGTTTGACTAGCTTAAGTGATAAGGCTACAAAAGCACTGGCAAAATACTCTAGAAACATATATCTTGAAGGAAAGACTAAGGAGATTTTCATTAAATCTAAGTTGCTTGTCAAAAGTAATCTGTAATGAAATAAAAACCAGAAGAAATTTAACGCCTAGGTTAAGCGTTATATTTACAATTTTCTATAATTTAACCCATATTTTAAGTTGCTCTACTTTTTTTATTCTTTATTTAATTACAGAAAATCCGTAACACCTTTAATATTTCTGCATATCTGAAGATGTAGAAAACATTTAGTAATTTAACCCCATCCAAAGCACCATCCATAAATCCTTATGGTTTTGGGAATATTTTAATGGGAGTATTAAAGCACAATAAATTACAGATTAATTGCAAGCTTTCTGTAAAGCACAGGTGCCAAAAAGCGAATTAGATTATCTAGGTTTAATTTACTTGAGTGGTAATTTTTTACGCCATTATTGAAATGCACCTTCTGAGATTGCACGCCTTAGGCCATAAGACCGGATGGATTGGCTCGCCTCCTAGCAATCCTTAATGATATCTCGCCAACTTTGTTCTGATCTGGGTTTTCAATCAAGCGACATTCCTTTTTCTCCCTAGAGTTATTGAAAACTCCAAGGCTAACATGATCATGCAAGAAGGTTTTTTACCGACCGGTTACTGGATAATCAATTCTCTGCAAACAGAATGGTGAATGTGCTTAAGGAGGTCGCCATGGAGCGATATAACCCGAATTACATCAGCGTGGATAATTGTCCTTAACTCACAGAAAAAATGTTGAACTTTGGTCCTACTTCAACAAAGCTACACTGAACTTAAGGAGGCTGGGCAAGCCAACAGACAATACGTTCATTAAATCATTTACCTAGAGTGTGAGTCTGGAATGCCTGAATGCTCATTACTTTTTATCCCTTCCGGACGCCCTGAAAAAGGTTTAACAATTGCGTAATTACTATGATAAATCACCAACACATAGCTCTTTAGGAAACCTGGCCCCGAGGAATTTGCTTTCACCAAGGCCAAAGGACTTCAAATCAAATGCTTGCCAAAAATCGCTTTTTTACTGGTACCGCTTTGGCGGCACCTCTAAAAAAGTAAAATTTTTTAGCTCTTAGATTAATCTAAAAATGTGGATTATGCAGCCACCATGGCAATCCCGATTTTATTTTTAAATCCTTGTTTACTTCTTACTATTTGTTGACCTCAAAGCAAAAATTTTGCATCTTAAAAGACGTCTAAAAATTATGTTGATTTTAATTATTAATACTTTAGTATTAAATTTAAAATATTTCATTAAAATCGACACAGATTAAAATGAAAGAAAAGAACTACTTGGGAGATTAAAATACAGCTTAAAAAATTCTCCTTACATGGGCAATTAAAGAAGAAGTTCTGATCAGAAGCAGCGGATTTTGCTGGAAGAGACAAGCGGGAAGATAGACATCTCGGAAAGATTTTGGCGTTAAGGGTTACACCCGAGCCAGTTTTAGAAGTGGAAGAATCAAACGCTGTCAGGTGCAAGTGTTTGTTTGAAGTGAAGAGTATAAGTCCATGTGCCCGTGAAATGATGCTTACCTTAGAATTGCATTGGATAATGATGTGATCGAAGAAATCACTTCGTAAAAATAGAGTTAAAAAAGTCTTTAGGGCTGGATTATTATTGAAAATTACCTTGGGAAGTGTAGGTTAATGTAAAAGGGTAGTGAAAAAGAGCAAAATACTAAACTGATATGTTTCTATTCTTTTTACTCACTAATGAGCCACTCCGGATGAAAAATCACATCGGTTTTGGAAAAGGTGCTGAAGAAAGTAAGTCAATACAAGTTAAAATAAAGACAAACAATTCTGAAAGGAATTGGGAATACCAAAATTTATAATGAGTAATCAACCGACAACATCACGTCAACGAATCATTGACCATGCAGAGGTATTCACCCCATCTGAATTGGTGGACGACATGCTCAATTTAGTTACACATGAATGCGAGCGTATCGAATCCCGATTTTTGGAACCGGCTTGCGGCAATGGTAACTTCCTTGCTGAAGTACTGCGCCGAAAGCTGTTGACGGGCGACAACCGCAACAAAAGCAACCAAGTAAAATGGGAACGCGAAGCGTTTTTGGCAACTTGCAGCATCTATGGCATCGACCTTCTGCCTGATAACGTTGAAATTTGTCGCCAGCGATTGCTGCGGATCGTGAAAGACAAACATGAAGAACGGTTTAATGAACCGATTTCAAACGAAGGAGTTGCCGCGATCTCATTTATTTTGTCACGTAACATTTTGCAGGGCGATGCGTTGATTATGCGGACGTCTGCCGACCAGCCGATTATTTTCTCAGAGTGGTCGCTACTGAGTGGGTCGATGCTCAAGCGAAGAGACTTTGCTTACGATCAACTACTTGATCACGCTCACATTGCCAACCTGCCGTTGTTTAGCGATTTGGGAAAGGATGTATTCGTTCCGATACCGGTTAGCGAGTTTCCACCATGTCATTATTTAAAGGTTCACGAAGTGGAGCAACGCGTTGAACGGACATAATCCAGACATCTTGACATGCCTTGCGAATCTAAGTGCCGACGAGGTCTTTACTACACCAAAGTTGGCAAATGCGATACTTGACCTCCTGCCTCAGGATTTGTTTACATCGCCAGAAACCACGTTTCTTGACCCCGTTTGCAAGAGTGGTGTCTTCCTGCGGGAGATAGCTCGACGACTCAGCGAGGGTCTCAAAGATAAGATCCCCGACGAGCAAACTCGAGTGGATCACATCTTAACGAATCAAGTCTTTGGTTTAGCGATAACTGAGCTGACTAGTTTGATAAGTCGGCGTAGTCTATATTGCTCAAAGATAGCTAATGGCAAATACAGTATTGCGACAAAATTCGAAAGCGCTGATGGCCGCATTTTACTCCCAAAAGCAAAACACTTCTGGGATGGCACAAGGTGCAAATTCTGTGGAGCGAACAAGGAAGGGTATAGTCGTGACAGCTCGCTTGAAGAATACGCATACCCGTTTATTCATGGGATTGATCCCCGAAAGGAGTTTAATATGAGATTTGACGTTATTGTTGGAAACCCCCCTACCAGCTAAGCGATGGCGGTCACGGGCGAGCTGCATCGCCGATCTATCATTACTTCGTGCAACAAGCTAAGAAACTCGAGCCTAGATACTTAAGTATGATTATTCCGTCACGATGGTTTTCAGGAGGAAAAGGTCTTGACGGTTTTCGCAAAGAAATGCTCACCGATAAACATGTCCGGCATATCGTTGACTTTGAAAACTTTCGCGACGCATTTCCAGGAGTCGATGTAGCAGGCGGGGTTTGCTACTTTCTATGGGATCGTGACAATAGTGGTACATGCACAGTGACAAACGTATTTGGAAAAGAATCATTTACCGCCGAACGACAACTAGACGAATTTCCAACCTTTATTCGCAGTAGCAGATCAGTCGCAATCGTGAAAAAAGTGGTCGAAAGTCATGGAAAACAATCCACATTTCTCGACTCAAGAGTGTCGCCGAGCAAACCATTTGGTCTCAGAGGATTTTATGTGCCAAAACTCGAAGGAATACCTTGTTGGTTTGTGCAAAAAGTCGGGAAAAAGTTCGCGTCACCAACGGATGTTTGCGATGAGCACCAATTACTCAACCATTGGAAACTTCTGATTCCTAAAGCTCCGATCGCTGGTCAAACTGACTTTTCACGGCCGGTTCGATTCTACTACGATGAAAACACCCGGATCGCAGCACCTGGTGAGTGTTGTACTGAAACTTATTTAGTAGCATGCGCATTTGAATCCAAGGAGGAGGTCGAATCATTTAAGACTTATCTATACACGAAGATTACTAGATTCCTTCTGCTGCAAACAGTTATATCTCAGGATGTTACTCGTAAGAATTTCGCGTTTGTGCCTGATTTAGGTTTATACAAAGGCGTTTACACGGACGAGACACTGTGTGATCAATGGGGAATCACCGCCGATGAATGGAAATACATTGACTCGAAGATTGGATAAAACATGATTAACTTCTTCCCAAAACGCCCCGCTTCTAAACCTACCATATACGCTTTCGCCAGCACGCATCAGGATCATGTCGGCCTTCTCAAAGTTGGCTACACAGAGCGTGAGGCATCAGAACGAATTGCTGAACAATGGCCAGGTGGACTTGACGCTTATCGCATCGAACTTATTGAATCCGCGATGCGTTCTGACGGTTCAAGTTTCACAGATCATGATATCCATCGACACTTGAAATCTCGCGGATTTAAGAATCCAACGCACGAATGGTTCAAATGTACCGTAAATGATGTAAGGGCTGCTATTGTCGCAGTCATGACCCGCGATTCAAATGTAGAAAACCGAACACAAACCTTTGGCCTACGTCCTGAGCAAGAGGAAGCAGTGACATTAACTGCGGAGTATTTCAAGCGTTCAAAGCTGGAGCAATCGAAGCGCGCACCGCACTTTTTGTGGAACGCAAAAATGCGTTTTGGCAAAACGTTTGCAAGCTACCAACTCGCGAGACGAATGGGCTGGAAGAAAATACTGGTACTGACGTTTAAGCCAGTCGTGAAGCATGCATGGGCGGATGACTTGAATCAACATGTGGACTTCGAGGGCTGGCAATTCATCAGTCGCGACACCGGGTTGACATACGAAGCAGCAAATAAAAATAACCCAGTCGTTTGTTTTGGAAGTTTCCAGGACTTTTTACAGCGAACCAAAAGCGGTGCAATCAAGCCTAAGAATGAGTGGGTTCATGAAACGGTTTGGGACTGTGTCATCTTGGACGAATACCATTATGGCGCTTGGCGTGAGAATGCGAAAGGACTCTTTGGAGCGGACGAAGAAGAAGAGGGCGAGGTTGCCCAAGAAATAACCGCTGATGAGTTGGTATTTGATGAATCAATCCTTCCGATCCAAACTGGGGGGTACCTTTACTTGTCAGGCACCCCGTTCCGTGCACTTGGTTCCGGTGAGTTTATCGAGGAGCAAATTTACAACTGGACTTACAGTGACGAGCAACGGGCGAAACGCGATTGGGCTGGAGACAGTCCTAATCCTTATGCAGCGCTTCCCAGATTGGTGTTGATGACCTACACGCTACCCGACGAAATTCGTCAGGTTGCAGAGCAAGGGGAATTCAACGAGTTCGATTTGAATGAATTCTTTCGTGCTGAAGGTGAAGGCGAAGATGCAAAATTCAAACACGAATCTGAAGTTCAAAAGTGGCTAAGCTTAATTCGAGGCACATACAAAGGGACCACTGTCGATGACTTGAAACTTGGTAAGGATAAGCCACCACTGCCGTTTTCCGATACACGATTAATCAGAGTTCTCAATCATACGTTTTGGTTTCTTCCCAGTGTTGCATCCTGTCACGCGATGGCGAATTTGCTAAAGGCAAAGAACAACGTCTTTTACCATGATTTCAAAACTGTTGTGGCTGCTGGTGCGAAGGCTGGTATTGGAGCGGAATCGCTACCTCCTGTGCTGGAGGCAATGGATGACCCGTTGAAGACCAAATCAATTACGCTTTCATGCGGTAAGCTAACAACCGGAGTGACCGTTATGCCATGGACTGGAATTTTGATGTTGCGCAAGCTATCAAGCCCAGAAAGCTATTTCCAAGCTGCATTTCGAGTACAGTCACCTTGGACTGTAAGGGATCAAGACCAGAAGGCGGTGATAATAAAGCCGGAGTGTTATGTGTTTGACTTCGCTCCCAATCGAGCGTTGCGGCAGATTGCAGATTATGGCTCTCGATTAGCGACCGATGAAACTACGCCTGAACAACGAGTTGCGGAGTTGGTTGGATTCCTACCGGTTCTTGCTTATGACGGCAGTGCGATGCGTCAACTGGATGCAGCAGCGATTCTTGATATTGCTACGAGTGGAACCAGCGCGACTTTGTTAGCTAAGCGATGGGAAAGCGTTTTGTTAGTCAATGTCGACGACAGTACGCTGACACGATTAATGAATGATCCCAAATCTATGGAGGCGTTGCAGGCGATCGAAGGTTTTAGAAACCTTAACTCCGACTTAGAGACAATCATAAATCGATCTGAGCAAATTAAGGACGCGAAACGTCGTGCAAGTGGAGGGGAAGAACCTGACGATAACGAGAAGCGAGAGTTGACTGATGCCGAAAAAGAACGCAAAAGTTTACGCAAACAAGTACAAGAAAAACTGATTAAGTTTGCCGCACGCATTCCTGTTTTTATGTACTTAACCGACTTTCGTGAACAAAGGCTGAAAGATGTAATAACGAGAATCGAGCCTAAGCTTTTTAAACGCGTAACTGGCTTAACGACCGCCGACTTCGAACGCCTTGTTAGCTTAGGGGTGTTCAATAGTGGGCTTATGAACGATGCTGTTTGGAAATTCCGACGCTACGAAGATGCGAGTCTGCGATATATGGGTGTCACTCGGCAAGGGCTTTTACAAATGGGACTTTGGGATACTGCACTAACGGAAGAGGATTTTCAGTCAACTTTTAAAAGTTTGACTACGGAATGATCATTCAATTGATGTCATTGTTTTAGTACTATTCCGGTTTGATTATTTTTGCGTTCTCTAACAACGATACTATCAGATGCACCATAAACATCCTAACTTGGTGTGGCAGATTCAGGTCTAAGATGAAGACATGCGTTTGGCCGAGGAGATTGGTCCTTGCGAATATCCGTCAACATGAGTGGTGACCGTGGTAGCAAGCGAGAGTTACAAGAACCTCGTAACGACACAAAAACATCAGCTACTCCATGTCAGCGCCCAATATGGCCGACAAACCCTATTTTGCGGACAAGATGCTACAAACGTCTACAAGTAATGTTAATTTGACAGATGACTAGGCCAACCAAATTGAATTTTATTTGTATAAAACGCCTACGTCGATAAGGAACGCAACCTCACCCAGAAGTACAATCAGGCCAAGCTAAACGGAACCTAAATTCCATTGCCCGCCGATTTGGGCCCGATAGCGGAACAGGTCATTAAGTTGGTGGATTCGGGGGTCAGCGAAGGCCAGGTAATGGAGCAAAAAGATGTAAGCAAAACTAAAAAGATGATGCCCAACGCCAACTTTGACAAGCAAGAATAAAAAGCATTATGGAACTGTATCAATCAAAAGCTGTTTATAACCTATACTTTGATTAAGCTGAACTGGTTCAAAAAGGTATTGAAGCAATAAATGACAACAAACATGGACTGAGTGTAATTCCGCTTCAATACACGATTCAACTTGTTTAGCAGGCAGCATTGATAAGGCTGAACAGTTAGAATAAAAACCAAGCGTCTGTTCTAGAAGCTTAGTAGGTTGAAGTCTCCTTGAAAGAAAGGAAATGACTCGGATAGCGGATGCCAACAACGGTTTCGCAAAGCAAATAAAGTTCTCCTGGTGCGACACTTTAGCGGCCCAGAAGAGTAAAGATATATTTGAGAGCTGCGCTTTTTGTTGAGTGCAACCAACCGAGTGAGCGGTAAAGTTGAGCATGCATTTTCAACAAACATTAGATTTCACCACGACTACGGTCGTCCCGAGTAGAGCGCGCTATTACCTTTTTGCCCATATAGCCTAACGATGTCGCAAGGTTAACGTCAACGGTGGCCGGTACAATGTAATCAAGGGTAATCATATTATCGCAGAAGCGTTGAAACGCAGCGGCATAATCGTAATAAAGTTGTAAATCATGGAGCCCGTTGGGGAAGCATAGCATTAAAAACTTTTCGAGTTGCTTTGCGACTTGATTACTTCAATGGAGTTTGTGACGAATTCAGGGAATGGGAGTCTTATCGCGGTGCAGAAGGAGTGAAACTCAACAATGTGTAGGCCTCGCTCGACACGTTCGCATTTGCTAACAAAAGATTGGGTTTTCCGAAGGCGTTCAGTGACTTCCTCTTGGGTGAGATCATATGCTTCTCGTATCCCACGAATCACATTCAAAAACTGCTGGTATTCTTTTGAAAAAATGGACTTATCAATTTAATATTCGGAAAGACATTCAATAGAAGCTAATTTTACAACAAAAGGCTAAATAACCAAAAATCGACTATTTTTGCCACTACACAAAAAGTTTGAAAAACTCTCACGCCATCACCGGAGGAGGAAATGTTGTTAAAGAAAAATTTACTCTTAGTGACCGGTTTCACCTAAATGTCAAATCTTGACCCTAAAAACAGAATAACGGGAAAGCGAGTCATGGTAGGATTTAATTTTAACAGAAAGGGTTTAAAACCATGATTCGGAAAAGGTTCACGCAAGAGCAGATAACGTTTGCAATTAGACAATCAATTTGGAGTTGCCGGTGGAGGATATCTGTAAAAGGATGAGTAAATCCCAGGCCACCTTCGTTCGCTGGAAATCGAAAAATGAAGCTATGGGAACGAGGAGATAAGCCCGATTCAGATACTAGAGGAAGAGCACCGCAAGCTAAAACAATTGGTAACTGACCGGAATCTGGATAAGTAACTTCTGCAGCATTTACTGAAATCATAGCACCAAATCATCTTTTATTTAGGAAATAGTGAAAAACAAAGATACTACTTTCAAGAACATTACCCTTTGAATTTAATTAGAATGCGTTAAATCAAACTTTTTATGAAAGCTTCTTGAATTAATTAGCCAAAAAATTGCAAACATTGATAAACACGCCATTGACGCGGAAACCTAATTAGACTAAAAAAATGAAAACATAAGCATACATATCATTTTTTGGCCTATTTAGCAAAAAGTCAGAACAACTTACACCAATTAAAAATGCTGGATCTCTTACCTTAACAATTAATAAAAACCAAGTAAGTAAATAAATCACAACTTAAATTGCCCTATCAATTTTCTTTTTGAATACTTATTTAAGGGCAACCTTGGTAATGTTTTTATTGGACTTTACATTCAAAATAATTTGCAATTGCTATTTGCTTATTTTATTAAAATCACTCTAATTAAATTTTTCTACAATTTCATATTTACAGGTTCTTTTCAATGAACAATTCCAGTGAAATAATCGAGATAGGAAAAGCAAAAGTAGGGATTTTAGTACCTAGTCGCCGTAAAGATGGAAAGATTATTGAACAAGAAACGCGTGCGGATTGGGTAGGAAAGACTCAAAAATTTCTTGAAACGACGCCGTTTGGTGGTTCGACACCATCCGATGTTACTGGATCATTTGTTCACGATGATGGTCGTGTAACCCGTGAAAATATTACTGTTTTATCATCCAGTTGCTCAGCATCAATACTAAATGATTCATCTGCAAAAAATAAGGTTTTAAGTTTTGCAAAAGAACTTTGTAAAGCGCTGGGGCAAGAAAGTATTTTTGTTGGTTGGGGCGATTTATCGATTCTAGTAAAAGAAACATTTGAAAATGATTCTGTTCCGGTAATTAAATTTTCAGATCTTCCCACTAATGAACAACCAAAGTATCTCACTATGGGTTGGGGGGGGATTGATTCGGCAGCCAAAATACTACAAGTGCTTTCTCTTGACGGTTGGGCCCCCCCGCCATCCGATTTAGAAGATCCACCAACAGCTTCAATTAAATTGTGTGCAATTCTTCACGAAGCCAAAGAAATTCGCCGTGCATGGCATTGGAAAAGTGACATTGCTAGCTTAAAGCTTTATCTAAAATCTGATGGTAGTAATGAAGGCATAAACCGAGGTGATTTAATTTTTCTAAAGACTAAAAATATCTTTATTAATTTTGGAATGGTGGGTAATAAATGCTTTATCGGCAATAGACAACTTCGCGAGAGCCACTCCCGTATTAATCTTGTTACAAGACAATTACTTTTTAGGATTTTATTGCGAGAATGGGAATTATTAGAAACAGAATTAAAACAAGCCCCACTTAATGATCGATTCTTTCCTACACTTAACAAGCTTAGGGAAAATATTGAAAGTTGTGTTTTAAAATGTTTGTCCAAAAAAACTGTTTTAAAAAAGACCAAAAGTAAGTCTATATCGAAAAATAATGATGTGGGCAGATCAGCTTTTCGAGCTTCGGTTCTTATTGTTGGTCGAATGATGTTTTTAAGATTTCTTTCCCAAAAAGGTTGGCTTCCAGGAAAAGTCGAAAGATTGATACAGCAGTTTGAATCAGATAAAGAAAACTATTATAGAAAATATATCAATCCGCTTTGGTTTTCAGTTCTTGCTGTGGATGTCAAAAACCGCTCAACCGAAACGAGGCAGAAATTTGGTGACAACTACCCCTACCTAAATGGTGGACTATTTGAACAAAGGCCAGATGAACCTTTGATTTTTCTGCCCCCGGATATATTTGATCCCAACAAATCAGGTTCATTTTTACAACTTTTTCGGGATTATGAATTCTCGCTCAATGAAGATGCGGGGTCCGATGAGGGATTGCGGATTGACCCAAGCTTTTTTGGCAAAGCTTTGGAAAACTTTAACTCTATTGATGATAAAAAGAAAAAGGGAGTTCATTACACCCCGAAACCAATCGCCATGGCACTTGCACTGGAAGGCATTATCGCACGCGTAGAACACCTGACTGAAATAAAGCGCAATGTTATCGAAGACAGTATAAAAGGTAAAGCAAAGGTGCTTACCGGAGAACAAGCAAAAAAAATAAGAAAGGTTTTGAACAACTTCAGAATCTTGGATCCGGCTGTTGGTTCAGGGGTTCTTTTATGGGCCTGCCTTGAAGTTCTTTTAATGCTTGATAGTGCTTGCGATGGCGCAAGTGGTGGTGGTGATGGTTACCAAAAAGGTTCAAGCACTTGGGGGGAAAGGAGTCGGCATTTCGTTTGTAAATGTCTGTATGGAGTTGATATTTCTGAAGAAGCTGTTGAGCTAACCCGGCTTCGACTTTGGCTTGCAGTTGCATTATCTGAAGATTCTTCGCAGCCTTTGCCTGATCTTGAACTTAACATTTGTCAGGGTGACAGTTTACTAATTTCACCAAGGCAAGAAGACAAGGGAGCAAGCATACAATTAAAACTAGCTTATGATAAAGAGACTTCCCTTGAAAACCAACATCAAATTCTGATGAAAAAATATTTTTCAAGCGTGCAAGAAGAAGCATCTGAACAGAGGGAATTGCTTAATAAAATCCAGGATGTTCGTAGAGAATTATTTGCAATAAATCCAGAGACAAGAATTGAACATTCACCATTTAACTGGGATACAACTTTTTCACACGTTTTTAAAGATGAAAAAAAACATGGGTTTGATCTTGTAATTGCCAACCCGCCCTATGTTCGCATTCAACAAATTGATAAGGCCTTGCTGAAAACTTACAAAAAAAACTACATATCCTTAGCCCAAGGGAACGCAGACCTTTATTACGCATTCACCGAACTTGCTCTAATAAAACTTGCAGCGCCCGATCAGGGGCAAATAGCTTTTATTCAGCCCAACTTCAAGCATAGTAAGGCCGCAAAAACACTTAGAGGTATTTTGGTTGGTTTGGAACAAAAAATTCCTGCGAGGTTAAGGCTATGGGCGGATTTTGGTGATACCCAAGTGTTTAATACAGCTACCAATTATGTTTCAATGTTGTTTGCGGAACGCCTAGCCTCAAACAGTCCCAACGACTTTGAGTATTCCAATCCAATAAAAGGCTCCTGGGAAAATATAGTTGAACCAGGGGAGTTCTCTTGGTTGCGACCAACATCTCGAATTTATCCACACTATCCCAATGCTGATTGGTTATCAGAAGATTTAGTGCAAAAAAGTGATTCATTAGGAATTGGTTCACAAGTAACCTTAGGTGATATTGCAGATATTGAAGTTGGAGTTCAAACCAGCGCAGATAAGATTTTTCTATTTGAAACCATTCTTAAGAAATCCAATGAAGTAACTGAAGTTCTACCCAAAGAAACTGAAAAATCTGTAAAACTTGAAGTGGCTCTTCTTAGACCCTGTTGCAAAGGATCCCGCGGATCTGAATACCTACTTTTATTTCCTTACGATTCTAATGGTGCGCTAATTCCTGAAGCTACTATCCGAAAGCAGTATCCTTTGGTTTGGAAATACCTAATTCAAAACAGGGACACTCTTGAAGGAAGAGAAAAAGGCAAGTTTAAAGATTCTAACTGGTATCGTTTTGGTAGACAGCAAGGTTTTAATACCTGTAACAAACCTAAAGTTTTAGTTCCATCTATGTTGCAAAAAATGCAATTGTATAACGATACTGAGGGCATTCTTACTTTCACAGCAAGTGGCAAAGGTGGTGGTGGGGCATGGGCTGTAATCCCTAAGGATAAAACCAAATTTAGTCTTAAGCAAATTGTAAAAATATTAAATCGACCCGAAGCCTGGGAACACATCATGGCGTTTGGATCCTATCAAAAAGGTGGCTGGCGAGGAGTTGACCGAAATGTACTTGCCGGAATACCTGTTTTTTCTTAGGTATTTGTCCTTAATCATCTAGGTTTATTAAAATAATAAAGATTTCACATTTTTATGAAATGTTTAAGGTTTTGATCCTAATAAGACTGTGTGTAAAATGATTATTTTGGTTTTTAACTTTTAGAGGGGTATTATGAAACAGGTAGAATTGGATCTTGATCATGTTAATTTTTATTGCCCTGTAACCGGTGAGCAAATCATTAGTTCAGAACTATGTACCCCATCTCCTGCAACCGCTTTTATTTACTTAGATGAAATCGGAGACTTTGTTGAAATTTCTGATGAATTCACTGAAATTAATGAAAAAGTAATCGAGAAAGAAAACGAAGAAGAAGAGTTTTTCCATTTTGAAACCTTTATGAAAGCTATCAAGAAAATAAAAAATCTAATAGTTTTCAGTATTACAACTCGTGGTATGGCCTGCGGCCCAGCCTCAAGCACTGTTCATGTTGGAATTGATATGAATTATTGCACTGACGAAGATGAAGACAGCGAGAACGATGAGGATGAAGGCGATGACGAAGATTAAAGAAATAGTCAAAAGGATGGCAACTTAAAACCTTCAATTTATTTGTTTTAGGCTAAATTAATACCTTCGTAAAAAAGTGATGTTATAAATTATTTCTAAATTTTGAGGTCTTCATTTTGGTTTCTCGATTTTCAAACTAAAACATAGAGTTTTCAATGGCTTGTTTCTTATCCATATTTAATATCAGGGATTTTAGTTTTGCTATAGGTACAATTTTAAGTTCAGTAAAACCATTAGTTGCGCAAACAAAACAATAGCCAAGGTTACCTGAACTTCCTAATCGTGTAACCTTCGTATGGTTACGATTGAATACCTCTGTTTTTTCTTTAAGAGTGATTTTTCTTGGTAGTGATTGGTACATTTCAATAGCGATACAACATGAAAAAGTGTCATTGGTATTAAATGACAATTCATGTTTTCGCCACCATGAGATTAAATCTTTTTGTGACATTTGAATTGGTGTCTCGGCTGAAAAAACTAATAAAGGAAATCGCTCGCTTTCAGAATCAAATCTTTTAGAACTTTCCAGATTGAATTTCCATCCAGCATCTGTGGCGGCATCAATTACTGGAATAAAGTGGTTTATATTTCCGATACGCAAGACAACTACAAGTTTTCCACCAGGCTTAATTGCCTCGCGCCAGCAATGGAAGAAATAATATGCCTCATTGGTTTGAGGAATATAGGCTTTGCAATTACGCAGGTCATTCACGTCCGTGGAATACAAATGGTCTTCGCCTTGATGATTAAAATCAATTCCAAAAGAACTGATCAATACATCGCAGGGTTTCAATTTGTAACGGCTTGGCAAGGTGTAGTCCCAAATTACAAACTTAGTATTGGTTGCAGATTTATTTTGCTCATTTGCAAAATCTATTGCTTTAATTGTGCAATCAAAACCAAGGAAGTCACATTCGGGATGCTTTGTAGCAAGCCAGTTGATAAATACCCCTGTGTAACATCCTAGGTCGCCAACTTTCATTCCTTTATTTAAAAAAGGCTTTAATTCATTATAGATTTGTTCTGAGACATCAACAAAAACTTCTGCCTGATGGCTGATAAGTGTATTTGCCTCCAGAAGCGTATTCATACAATTGTATGTGTAATGGATTGGGATTATCCCATTGTGAACTTGTTCAGTGGTATCTAGATAATTTTTATAACGACTTGAGCCCATCAGTTTTTTTAATTGCCTATCTAGTTTATTTGGGTCTTTTGTAAGGTTAATTCCGCATTTGGTGTAGAATAAAATAATCTCTTTTTTTAGAACGTCATCTTTTTTTATAACGGCCGTGGAAGGTAGCTGATTTTCCTTTTGTAAAGTAGTTGGTACAGTAAGTTTTGCTCTGCAGTATGCTTGAGTTTTTTTATCTTCTCGAGTGTTTTTATCATTTGCAAAGTCTATAAAGTAGTCGACCCAAGCTGATTTAGCTTGCTGTAGGTAATTTCTTGGTAATGGTTTAGACCCGCCTTTTATCAAAATTAAGGCAATTTTAGAATCAAAACCGTTTTCATCTCCAGTCCAGCCTCCTGTTATATCTGCGAAACCAAATCCAAGTTTTTCTTTTATTAATACTTTTTTTAACTCAACATTATCAAACATAGGTAAATCATCAATCAAAAGGGCAATACCATTTGGTTTTAGTGCCTTGGATATTAAGTGTATATTTTTCTGGTCAATTTCGATGGAATCGATTGAGTAAACAAAATCAAATTTTTTTGCAAAGTCATTCTTCTCAATTGTTGTTGCTTTAAATTTCAGCCCTGATGTGACTTTTGAGGTTCTTCTTTTTGCCTCGGCAATTGATTTTTTACTGATATCTATTCCTAAAACTTCCAACCCCGTAAATTTTGAAATCAGCCCGCAGTGGTAGCCAATGCTGCAACCAACATCCAAGATTGGCCCTGTTATTTTTAGGTTTTTAATTAATGAGATAATTAAAGCTGCTGCGTCAAGAATAAAGGTTCGTTTTTTTGAATGAATCAATCCAGCTAGCTTTTCATCAGCTATAAGATCATAGAATTTTTTCTCTAGGTTAAAAGGGATAGATTCATCATGCAAAAGGTATTCCTCCCGTTGGTCATTAAGGCCATCGTATTTATTAAAAAGAACCTTGCCGGCAGCTTTCAAAAGCGCTTTGTCAAATTTTTGAGGTGCTATGGGTGATTTGATGCCCCACACTTGTTTAAAATAGGTATCAATTGCCGAAACTTCTTTAAAAGTTAAAGCAAGCAGGAGTTTATCTTGGTTTATTTTTCTGCAGATTTGTTCTCTAGAAGGTTCGCTCATTCTTATCTCCGAAAAAAATTTAAAATCAAGATTTTTACCATGATTAGGTCATCATTTCATTCAAAATTTTGTACTTTGCTGAAAGATATTATCTTAGATTTTAAAACTTTGTTCTATGAATCAAAAAAATTATGATTTATTCAAAAACTTAATTAAATTCTAACTACTAAATTAATAAACAAAAGCTAAGCAACCGTTTTTTTCTTCAAAATAGAAAACAGCTTGCAACCTCACCCTTCAACCTTGCCCTTGTTTAGATCGGGATATTGATCAGCCTCGAGATTTCCCTCGGGATCATCGTCTGGGGAATCTGGTCCAAGATGGATTATATCCATCAAGTCAGCTTTGTCCCAAATCTCAAGGGATTGGGTGCTGAAAAACAAGTGATTGATAAAGTACCCTTCAAGGTAATCAAAGCTTACATAATCAAAATCATTGGGGTTGTCCCCATCTTCCTCAATCATGAATTTAACATGGTCGATTGCAACTTGATGGTGTATACCCATGGCAACCTGCCAGTTGGTGCATCGCAGTTTCACAAAATGGGGATTCAAGGAATGCTTTATCCTGTAATCTGCACTACGGTTCTTATGGTTTTTTAGAACAACACATCGAGCAGCCATAAAATTCTCCTTATCTGGGTGGGAGCTAGAGAACCCAAATTTACGCCATAACCGTTATTCGTTACCTGATTTGGTTTATTTCAAAGAATTAAAGAATTCGTGAAAATCATTTTATTAGCGCCCTGCCCTGCCCCTAAATTCAGCCCGAAAACGCGTCATAATTAGATGAAGAGCAGCATAACTATCACTCGATAGCAAAATTGCTTTGCCCTTCACTCCTCTTCCATTCGGAAGAAACTTACCCCTTTTTCAAGGAGACTCTTTATGTGTCAGTCATTAGAGTTGGATCAATCGGTCCAGCAAAAATTTCATCGCACTCGCGAGGAACTCTCAAGCGCATTAGTGGAGCGAGATCAAGAAGTCGATCTTCTTTTGACTTCGCTAATCTGCAGAGAAAACCCACTTCTTATTGGACCTCCTGGCACTGGCAAAAGCATGCTCGTTGATGCTCTTTTAAGCTGGATGCAAGGCAAGAAGTTTTCAATCTTGTTTAGTAAGTTCAGTATGCCCGAGGAAATCTTCGGCCCCGTTTCCCTTAATGGTTTGAAGAATGACAAATTTATTCGCATCATCGAAGGCAAACTCCCCTGCGCTGATATCGCTTTTGGCGATGAGATATTCAATGCAAGTTCAGGGATCTTGAACACGCTTCTGAAAATCCTCAATGAACGAGTTTACGAACAAGGTGATGGCTCAAAAACTAGGGTACCTTTAAAGCTTTTTGTAGGTGCAGCTAATCAATGGCCACATGAACAAGAAGGGGGCAAAGAGCTTACCGCATTGTTTGATCGATTCCTAATGCGTAAACGAGTCTTACCCATTGTTTCCAAAGCAGGAAGGGAAAGGCTTTGGTGGAATCAACCTTGCGAAGTAAAGCTAACCTCCACAATTAGCCCAGAGGAAATCGACACTGCACAAAGTGAAAGCGCTGCGCTCACTTGGGCTGCAGAAGCGAGAGAAGCTTTTCAAAGCATCATCACGCAACTTGCAAAGGAAGGAATTTCGCCAGGGGATCGAAGGCAAGCAAAGAGCGTGAAAGCAGTTCAAGCTTACTGCTATCTAGAAGGCAAGAACCAAGTGGAACTTGAACACTTGCAGGTTCTTACTTCGATACTTTGGGAAGACCCTACAGAGCAACCCGAGAAAGTTCTGCAAATAGTATTGAAGGTTGCAAATCCAACAGGCATGAAAGTGAATTCCCTTCTGATTGAGGTTGAGCAAATTTGTGAGAATGCTGATTTAAAACAGCTAGCTCAAGCAGCAGTTGCAGCTTCAAAGTTATCTGAAATTGAAAAACAATTGCACGCTCTTGGGAATCATCCTAAGGCTGCGATAGCTAGAAAACATGTGCGTGAACAAATCAAAAAAATCAAGTTAGCCTCCATCGAGGCGCTTTAACCCAAGGAGATGAGCCCATGAAAAGTGAATCTGATTTCTTGCAAGATTTTGATGATGCAACTTCCATACAAATGGAATCTGAACCAATCAAACCTCGATGTGCAATGGAAGTTGATGATTGGGGTTTTCGAAGGGGCACCCAGCTTTTGGAAGACAGCGATCGCCTACGATCGTTGAATATTCCAAAAGAAGCAGTGGTGGATTTTCATGCAGCAGCATTTGAGCCAGACCCTAGGTTGAATGCTTCTTGTGTGGATGATTCACGCTTGAAGTTCTTGCAGCAACTCATGGAAACTAATGAATTTCAGGGGTTGCACGCTTCAACACAGATGCACTCTTGCGCCAGTGAAATTGCTGCAACTGCTTTCGCAGAGCAGTTTGCAGCGCAAAATGAAAAGCCCCCGTCCCAAGATAAAGACCAGAACGAGTTTTCCAACCTTCGAGCGATTGGCAAAGCCCTTGCCCAGGCTGAGGAAGAAGTTGAGTTGGCTCATGAATCTGCAGCAGCGCTTGGGTTTGGAAAAGGGCAACCCGGTAGTAATGATGCAAAGAGGATAGGCGCGATTTACAAAAGGGTGCGCTCCAGCAAAATGTTGCATAAGATTTGCAATCTTGCTGGGAAGTTTCGAAGGCTGGCACAAGCGAAGCAAAGACAAAAGACCAAGCATGGTTTTGATGAACTGCTTGGTCTGAAAGCTGACAACGATTTGGGGAGGATGCTACCTCAGGAGTTAATTGCTTTGCTAGATCCAGTCCTTGAACAAGATGTGCTGCGCAGGTTCATGGAAAGACAACTTTGGTGTCGGGAATTCCAAGGGTCTGAACCTATAGGCAAGGGGCCGATCATTATTGTCCTAGACGAAAGCGGCAGTATGGTTGGCGAACGGAATCATGCTGCAAAGGCGTTGGCTTTGGCACTTGCTTGGATTGCAAGACAGCAAAAACGATGGTGTGCCTTGATTGCATATTCAGGAGATAGTGGCGAAAGGATTTTGCCATTGCCTTTGGGAAAATGGGATGAAGTTGCACTGATGGACTGGTTAGAAGCTTTCATTGGCCAGGGGTCGAATTTGGATGTTCCGGTTAGAGAGATGCCCAAGTTTTATGAAAGCTTAAAAGCCCCAAAGGGAAAAACCGATTTGATTTTTCTGACCGATGCAGCATGCAACATCTCGGGCAAACTGGCAAAAATCTTCATTGATTGGAAGCGATCTGTTCAGGCGAAGTTAATCACTTTGGTGATTGATAGCGAGCCTGTGGATCTAGCGAAAATCAGTGATGAGGTCCACCGGATTCGTTCGGTGGATGTTTCGGAATATGGTGTTGAGCGAATTTTATCACTTTAAACAAGGAGGCTATTATGGGCGAAACTAACAGGCCCTTTCCAATCCAGTCATGGGTTGGAGAGGGTAAATTAACACAAAAAATGCTTGGCGAAATCATCACTTGGAAGATTCAGGGGGTTGCGATAAGCCATGCAGACTTAATTTCAGGATTGATGGCAAGCGATTTAGATTGCGATGTTGCTAAGGAACTTGCGCCGCGAAATGCGTTTGCAAGGGCCTGCAGCAAACTGGATAGTGAGCGAATCATTCGCAAAGTTGCAGAGGATCATGCAACGATTACTTTTCAGTTCACGCGGGAGGCACTCGAAGAAGGAAAATTCAGCTACCACTTCGAGAGTTTGCTTTTCTTAAATAAGTATTCTGGGGGTATCACCTCAGAAA
>Ga0208856_1000191_pt1 | contig 26316 bp, 25 predicted proteins | sample LakMenEpi13Jul12_FD_150690 | JGI IMG/M metagenome (GOLD analysis project Ga0208856, IMG submission 150690) | Freshwater microbial communities from Lake Mendota, WI - 13JUL2012 deep hole epilimnion (SPAdes) | ecosystem: Environmental > Aquatic > Freshwater > Lentic | place: Lake Mendota, Madison...
ATATTATGCTCGCGTCCGTCGCCGCCCTGCGCGTGCGGTGTGCGTCCGAATTCTCCGCTCCACACGACGAGCGTGTCCTTCAAAAGCCCGCGCTGCTTGAGGTCGGTGAGCAGGCCCGCGATGGGCTGGTCCGCGGACTTACAGTTGCCTTCGAGCGCGTTGCCGAGGTTGAAGTGCTGGTCCCAGTTGCCGTGGCAGGCATCCGGGGCATTCGCGGCGACCGGACGCACCAGCAGAAATTGGGAAAATTGCACGGCAATCGCATCAAAAAACGAGGTCATCCTGAGCGCAGTGCTGCGAGGGCGAAGGCGGGGCGGCACGGAGTCGAAGGATCCCGTGAGTCCTCGGAAGATCATCAAACAAGACCGAACATCGTTCCGGCATTCCACGGGATTCTTCGGCTGCGCGATGCCCGCCACCTGCGCCCGCCGGGCATCGCTCCGCCTCAGAATGACCCCGTTTTTTTGATGCGATTGCCCTGGTGAAAATTTGGATTGCCTTTTCCAGAAGGGTTCCGTTAACCAAAACTCAACGATGTGGAGACAGCCGTCCGTGATGGTGGCCGCAACGGTAGAGCAATCGAGTTGCGGCCCGCTTCACGGGAAGGAGCCTTCGGACGGGAAACAGAACGAACCCATCATCAGACACGCCGCAGAAATGGTCCACGTCGAAACATCCATGAAAAAACCAGCCATGAAAACTACAGCACTCTGCGCCTTGGCGCTTGGAGTGTGCCTCCCCACCGTCCATGCCGACACATTCGGCAGCGGGCCGAATGCCTTCACCATCGACTTTGTGAATATCGGCAACGCCGGCAACGAGAATGATGCCGGAGCCGGCGGCGGCCTTTACTCCTCGTCCTATGGCGGGGTTCCTTACGCTTACCGGATGGGCACCTTTGAGATCGCGCAGGATGCGATTACGAAAGCGGCGGCTTCTGGCGTGCTCAATCTCGGCGGGGGGACATGGTCGGCCACGGAGCCTGTGGCGAATATCTCGTGGTTTCAGGCGGCAGCCTTTGTGAACTATCTGAACACGAGCACGGGGCGCCCAGCGGCGTATCAACTCAACGGGACGAACACGGAGTTGACGCTGTGGACCAGCGGGCAGGCGTGGCAGGCAGGCGGGGAGAATCTGTATCGGAACAAGGACGCGTATTATTTCCTGCCGAATGAGAATGAATGGTATAAGGCGGCGTATCACCAGAACACCGGGGTGAACGCGGACTACTGGGACTACGCGACGGGGAGCAACAGCATCCCGACGGCGGTGGCGAGCGGGACCACTGCTGGGACGGCGGTGTATAACGGCGTGGCTGGCTCGCCTGCGGCGGTGAATAATGCCGGCGGCTTGAGTGCGTATGGGACGATGGGGCAGAACGGCAATGTGTGGGAATGGCAGGAGAGTGCCTTTGATGGAATAAACAATTCATCGTCCGAGAATCGCGCGTTCCGCGGTGGCGACTGGTTCCTCTCCGAGGACTTCCTGGGCTCCTCGTTCCGCGGCGACCTCGCGCCGACGGTCGAGGGCAGCGGTGTGGGTTTCCGTGTTGCGAGCGTCCCTGAACCCTCCAGCACGGTGTTGATGTGCAGCGCCGGTTTGCTTGCATTAGCACGGAGACGCCGCCGCGCCACCCTTTGATCTTTGGCCCTTTGCCCTTTTCCTTTTCGGCGGGCCGACAGGCCCGGTGGTGGGTCTTCTCCGCCGCAGGCGGGCGAATTTTTTTGTGCTACGCCATGATCGCGTTCACCACATTGCCCTCGACATCCGTGAGGCGGAAGTCGCGGCCTGCGTAGTTGAACGTGAGCTTCCCGTGGTTCAGGCCGAGCAGCGCGAGGATCGTCGCATGCAGGTCGTGGATCTGCACTTTGTTCTCCACGGCCTCGTAGCCGTAGTCGTCCGTCTGGCCGTAGCTGAGGCCGCCGCGCACCCCGCCGCCGGCCATCCAGAGCGTGAAGCCCTTGTTATTATGCTCGCGTCCGTCTCCGCCCTGCGCGTGCGGTGTGCGTCCGAATTCTCCGCTCCACACGACGAGCGTGTCCTTCAAAAGCCCGCGCTGCTTGAGGTCGGTGAGCAGGCCTGCGATGGGCTGATCCACGGACGTGCAGTTTGCCTGGAGCGCGTTGCCGAGGTTGAAATGCTGGTCCCAGTTGCCGTGGTTGATCTCCACGTAGCGCACGCCGGCCTCGATGAATTTCCGCGCGAGGAGACACTTTCGGCCCATGTCATCCGTGCCGCCGCCGCCGGGGCCGCCGCCTGCGAAAAAGCCGCCGCCGCTACGGCTGGTGCCGCCGATGCCGTAGAGTTTTTTCGTCGCCTCGGATTCCTTCTCGATGTCCATCACCGCAGGCATCTGGCTCTGCATTTTGAACGCGAGTTCGTAGCTCTCGATCACGCCTTCGATCTCGGGGTTGTATTTGTCGCGGCGCAGCGCCTCGCGGTTGAGCGTCTGGATGAGTTCGAGTTCCGCGCGCTGTGCCGTCGGGCCGAGCGTAGTCTGGATGTTGCGCACCTGCGCGCCGACGACCGGGCGGTTGTCCTGGCCGATGCGTGTGGCTTGGTAGATCGCGGGGAGAAATGCGCTGCCGTAATTTTGCGCGCCGCCAAATCCCGCGGGCGGCGAGAGCGTGATGAAGCCCGGCAGGTTCTGGTTTTCCGTGCCGAGGCCGTAGAGCGTCCATGCGCCGAGCGATGGGCGCACGAACTGTGAATTCCCCGTGTGCATTTTCACGAATGCCTGCGGGTGCGCGGGAAGATCGGTCTGCATTGAGCGCACGAGCGCCATCTCATCCGCGTGCTTCGCGATGTTAGGGAACAGTTCGGAGATCCACAGCCCGCTGTTGCCGTGCTGCGCGAATTTCCACTTCGACCCGAGCAGCTTCGTGCCGGGACGCTTGCCGGGCTTGTCGTTGTCGGCGGTGAGCTTCGGCTTGTGGTCGAACGTGTCCACATGCGACGGCCCGCCCCTCATGCAGAGAAAAATCACGCGCTTCGCCCGCGCCGGGAAGTGCGGCTGCTTCGGCACGAGCGGGTTCGCGTCGGCTGCGATTGCATTCCGTCCCGCGAGGCCCGCGAACGCGAGCCAGCCGAAGCCGCAGGCGAGGTTGCCGAGCACGTCGCGGCGCGTGAAAAGTGGTGTGATGTCTCCGCAGGTGTTCGAGGTCGTCGGGTTCATGGCGTGGTTCGTTGTGGAGTGGACGCGCGCCGTTCACGATGGGTTACGGATGCGGCGCAGGATGGCATTTCAAACACGCGCGCTGCCGCGAGGTTGCGGGGAAAAATTCCGGCTGTGAGAAAGTGGCGCGCTGGCCAGCGTGCGCGCGGTCAGCGCTTCTCGGGCGACGTGTCCCACATCGGGCGGCCGTGCTCCGGGGTGTAGTCCTGCGGCAATTCCTTCGGGTTCGTCAGTTGCGTCACAATCCACGCGATCAGAATGCAGCCGATCAACATGAGGACGATGATCGCGCCGGCCTTCAGTGCGTCGAGCGCCTTCGTGTTGCGGCGGATGCGTCGCCCCGGCACGGTTATTTTCGGATCGGAAGCCATGCGATGGTGCGCTCGATTTGTGCGTCCCAGTATGCCCAGTCGTGTGCGCCTGCGCTTTCCTCATGGTGATGCGAGCAGCCGAGCGCATCGAGATGCGTGTGGAATGCGCGCGTGTCGCCGATGATGTCGTCCTCCGTGCCGCAGCTCAGCCAGAGCGCGGGTTTCGGGCCGCGGCGTTTCGTGAGCTTTTTTGCGAGATGAAAAAGATCGCTGTCCGTGCCTTCTGCGTCAGAGCCGGGACCGGCGACGGCATTCCATTCGGCGCTGCTGATGCGTGAGCGCGGCTTGCCGGATTCGCGCAGCCTGCGCACGTAGTCGAGCGCGCCGCTGAAGCTTGCGGCCGCGGAAAACCCTTCCGGATGCGCGAGTGCGAGCCGCATCGCGCCGTAGCCGCCCATCGAGAGGCCCGCGGCGAAATTATCCGCGCGCTTTTCCGAGAGCGGGAAAAAGCCGCGCATGATCGCGGGCAGTTCTTCGCTCAGAAAAGTCCAGTAGCGCGGACCGGCCGCCATGTCCTGATAAAAGCTGCGGCCCACGGCGGGCATCACGACGGCGAGATTCCGCGCGGCGGCGTAGCGCTCGATGTTCGTGCGGCGCATCCACATTGTGTGGTCGTCGCTCAGCCCGTGCAGGAGAAAAAGGACGGGGTGCTCTTTCCTCTGTGGAACCTGCGGCAGGAGGACGTGCGCGGAGACGGATAGGGCGAGCGTCTCGCTGAAGAAGTGGCAGTCGAAAAACGCCATCGCGCGTCAGTTCCGCGAGCTTTTTGCGTAGCCGAAAAAGCCGCGTTTCTTGATGAGCTCGCAGACGGATGCGGGCACCATCTTTTCCCACGCGGGATCGTGCGCACCGATGCGCTTGAGCACATCGCGGCTGAAGATCGGGAGGTAGTCCGCGTTGAAATTATCGAGCGCGACGAAGCTGCCGCGGTCGTGGAGGTAACCGTAGAGCTTCTGCAATTCGGGCGCTACTCGCGCGGTATCCACGGTGGAGATCTTGCCGGTGAGCGGATCCTGGAGCGGGTAGATGTAGAGCTTGAGGTCGTTTTTGAGGAGCCGCCCGAAGCTCTCGAGGATGCCGCCGGGGAGCTGCGTGTAGTATTTTTCGTTGAACAGCTCGAGCAGCGTGGGCACGCCGAGCACGAGGCCGATCCGCTCCTTCGTGATGCGGCCGATGTATGCGCCGAGCTTGAAAAACTCGCTGTAGTCGCTCACGAGCACCGTCATGCCGCAGGCGCTGAGCACGTCGGCCCGCGCGAGGAAATCGCGGCGATCCATCGCGCCGGTCTCGAGCAGATTGGTCATCGTGAGTTCCATGACCTGCACGGTTTCCTTGCCCGTCACCTCGGGCAGCGCGGAGAATTTTTCAAACGCGCAGCGCATCATGTCCAGGTTCACATGCGTGAGCGGGCGGAAGCTGCCGCGCTCGACGAGGACGGCCTTTCTGTAAAACACCTCGGCGGGCTGGAGCACCTCGCGGTTCGGGCCGAACATCGCGGCGCCGCTGAGGCCGAGCTGCACGAGCTTCAGCGCCATGAGGCGGTTGTCCACCGAGCGGAACTCGATGCCGGAGAATTCGATCATGTCGATCTCGATGCGGCCCGTGTGCAGATCGTCGAGCAGGCTCTCGACGAGCTGCTCCGGCTCGTGGTGCAGGAAGAAGCAGCCATAGCAGAGGTTCACGCCGACGATGCCGAGCGCCTCCTGCTGCGCTTGCACTTCGGTGTCGAGCATCCGCACATGGATGATCACCTGGCTGGCCTCGTCGCGCGGATGGCTCTGGAATTTCACGCCCATCCAGCCGTGGCACTCGTTGGTGCCCTTGAAATTGCGCGTCGCCACGGTGTTCGCGAATGCGAAGAACGAGGTGCTGTCGCAGCGGATGTCGGAGAGGCGCTCGAGGTTCAGTGAAAACTCGTGATCGAGCATCGCCTGCAGGCGCGGGCGCGAGACGTAGCGCTCCGCCGTGCCATAGATCGCGTCGCTCACCGCCATGTCGTAGGCTGACATGCTCTTCGCCACCGTGCCGCTTGCGCCGCCGACGCGGAAGAACCAGCGCACGACTTCCTGCCCCGCGCCGATTTCCGCGAACGAGCCGTACCAGCGCTTGTCGAGGTTGATGTTGAGCGCCTTCTGGTGCGTGTTCAGTTTTTCTTCAGGCATGGGATGAGCGTGCCGCGAATGGCGGGAAATTGTCGAGGACGATGGCGCGCTTCGTGGAGCGCCGGCTTCCCCGCCGGCAAAAAGCGAATCGCGAAGCGCCATTCCTTTGGTGTTTGGCGTTGGCTGTTTGGAGTTTGAAGTTTGGCCCCGCGCAGCGGCTTTGTGATGTCACGAAGCGCGTCAACATTCTCGATGCGCCTGCGGCGGGCCAAACACCAAACGCTCAACTCCAAACTCCAAACTTCAAACCGCGCCGCATTGCCTCAGCGCCGCGGAATCGTCGTCCGCAGGAGCGAGGTGTCCGGCTCTGTGGGCGTGAGCATGCGGTCGCGTGCGGCGGCGGGGAGGAGGAAGAATTCGCCGGGCAAAAATTTTTCTCCGGCACATTCCACGCCGCCGCTGAGCATGGTGAAAATCACGCCGTCGTCGCCCGTGTCCGTGCGTGGCGCGGAGAGCGGCCAGCGCGCGACTTGGAAGAGCGGGCACGAGACGATCGTCTCGCCCGAGGGCTGTGCGAGCGCGGGCTCGTGGTCGGCGAAGTCAATCGAGGCGAGCGATTCCGCGATGTGGAGTGCGCGCGGTTTTCCGTCGAGGCCCGTGCGGTTCCAGTCGAAGACGCGGTAGGTCGTGTCGCTGTTTTGCTGGATCTCCACGATGAGGCAGCCGGCGCCGATCGCGTGGCAGCGCCCGCTCGGGATGAACATCGCGTCGCCCGCCCGCACTGGCACGCGGTGGAGCAGGTCGGCGGCGTGACCGTCGGCGAGCGCGCGCTCGAAATCCGCGCGGGTCGTGCCGCGCCGGAAGCCCGCGTAGAGCGCGGCATCTTTCGTCGCATCGAGCAGATACCACATTTCCGTCTTCGGTTCGCCGCGCAGCTCGGCGGCCATGTGCGCGGGAGGGTGGACCTGAACGGAGAGCGTGTCCTGCGCGTCGAGGATTTTTGCGAGCAGGGGAAAGCGGGGCGAATCCGGCACGTCTGTGCCGAAGACTTCCGTGCGAAATTTTGTCCACAACTCGTGCAGCGTGACGCCTGCGTGCGGGCCGCGTGCGACGACGCTCTGCTCGTCCTCGCGATCCACGAGTTCCCAGCTTTCGCCGATGGGCGCACCGGTGGGCGCGCCTTTGCCGGACATTTTTGCGAGGCGGTCGCCGCCCCACACGCGCTCCATGAAGAGCGGGCGGAAGGCGAGGGGAGTTTGGAAGGGCATGGGCGGGTGATTTTGAAAATCAGCGGCGCGGGGGATCTGAAAGTTCTCAGTTCTCAGTGCTCAGACTTATGTTGCGTGAACCTTGGCCGACGGACTGAGGACTGAGGACTGAGGACTGAGGACTGAGGACTGAGAAGTTTGCGCGCAGCGCCATCACTTCGCCTTCACCGTCTTCGCTTCGATCTTCCGGTAGAGCGTGGCCATGCTGATTCCGAGCACCTTTGCGGCTTTTTCGCGGTTGCCGTTGCTGTGCTTGATCGTCTCCTCGATGAAGCGGCGTTCCTGACCGCGGATGAAGTCGTCGAGCTTCTTGCCGATGGGAATTGCGCCGCCGCCGGATTTGGGCCCGTCGGCAGTGCCTTGGAGCAACTGCGGCGGGAGATCCTTCACGCGGATGAGGTCGTCGTCGCAGAGCGCGGTGGCGCGTTCGATGGCGTTTTCGAGTTCGCGCACATTGCCCGGCCAGTCGTAGCCTTGGAGCGCCTCGATGGCCTTCGGTTCGATTTTCATCGCGCGTGGATTCGGGCCTGCGGCGGATTTTTTCAGGAAATGCTGGACGAGCAGCGGGATGTCCTCGGGCCTGTCGCGCAGCGGCGGGAGCTCGATCGGGATTACGGCGAGGCGGTAGTAGAGATCCTCGCGGAATTTCCCCTCCTTCACTTTTTCGAGCAGGCCTTCGTTCGTCGCGCCGAGCACGCGGACGTTGATGGCGACGGTCTTCGTGTCGCCCACGCGGCGGAGCTGGCGCTCCTGGAGCACGCGCAGGAGTTTCGTCTGGAGCGGCAGCGCCATCGAGTTCACTTCGTCGAGGAAAATGGTGCCTTTTTCCGCTTCCTCGAAAAGTCCCGCCTTGTCCGCGACCGCGCCGGTGAAGCTGCCTTTCTTGTGTCCGAAAAGTTCGCTCTCCAGCAGATTTTCCGGCAGTGCGGAGCAGTTGATCGCGACGAAGGGATGGTGCTGCCGGCTGCTGTTGAAATGCAGCGCGCGCGCGACGAGTTCTTTGCCCGTGCCGCTCTCGCCTTGGATCAAAATGGTCGAGTCCGTGTCCGCGATTTTGCGGATGAGGTGGTACACCTCGTCCATCTTCGGTGAGGTGCCGATGATGTTCTCGGGATTCACCGAGCGCTTCACGACTTTCTTCAGCGTGTCGCGCTCCTTCGCGGTGTCGGAAAATTCGATGACGTGCTTCACGCGCGCCTGCATCTCGGAAATCTTGAACGGCTTGCGGATGTAGTAGCGCGCGCCCTCCGCGATTGCCTTCTCGGCGATCTCCTCGTTGCCCTGGCCGGTCATGAGGATCACCTCGCAACTGTCGAGCGCGGCCTTCACCTGCCGGAGGATCTCGAAGCCGTCCGCCTTGCCCATCTTGATGTCGCTGATGACGAGCTGAGGCGAGATGTCCTCGATCTTTTCGAGCGCTTTCTGGCTGTTGGTGAAGGGGAACGTCTCGTGCCCCATTTCCTTGCAGGCTGTGACGACGAGTTCGACGATGTTCGGTTCATCGTCCACGATGAGGATCTTGGCCATGGTGTTTGGTGAGTTGGGCTTGGAGAACGCTGTTCTCGGAAATGAGACTATTGCACCGATGAGAACTTGCAAGAAAAGTTGAGAGTTGAAAGGTGAGAATTAAGAAGGGGGCAAAGCCCGCCGCGGCGGTGCTTTTTCCGCTCAACCCTCAACTCTCAGCTTTTTTCCCTACGCACTCGTCTCCATCCCGAGACGCTTGCGCACGCTGTTCTCAAACTGGAAGAGCGGGTGCATGAGCGACGCCACGGGATCGGGGAGAAGGTTTGGGCCGCGCGGGCCGTCGGGTGCGGTCTTTTCGAGGATGAGCAGCGAGCCGGCGAGCGCGACGCGGTGGTAGTTGCGGTTGTTCGCGAGGAAGTAATCGGCGGCCCATTTCACCGAGCGGAGGCGCGGCGTGTAGTCGTGCAGCGCGAGGATGCCGTTCGGGTTCAGCAGGCCGGCCCAGTGCAGATCCTGCATCACATAGCGGAATTTGTGCGTGCCATCTATGAGGATGAAGTCGAACGCCTCGCGCGCGCGGATCGCGTCCTGAAACGCGTCCCAGCTCCGCATCACGCGGAACTCGACCTGATCGAGCGGCAGCCCGTGCGAGAGGAGGTTTTTCTCCACGGTCTCGCGCTGGTTCTCGAAGTAGGTCATCGTGTCAATGACCACAAATCGCGGGCGGTGCGTCGCCGCGCGCATCATTTCGCAAAGCGTGCCGCCGGCTGCGGTGCCGATCTCGAGGTGCTGCCCGGGCCGCTGGCGTGTGCTCAGGGTGTCGCGGAGCCCGTCCAGCTCCGGCTGGGTCATTTCCGAGGTGAGTAGCTTCGCGCAGGGGCGTTCCATCCGGCAGCGATGTTCGGCAGTCTTGGCGGAGTGGGCAAGGAAAAGGAAAAGTCTGTGCGCGATTTTTCCATGTCGAAAATTTTCACCCTCAGGCTTCCTAACGCGAAACTCATCTCCCGCCGCACAAATCACCAACAGCGAACGCGGCGGTAACATTTCGGTAACATGCGTGCGTTTCTCTATGCATGTAGGTGAACGCAATCCCGCGGGCACCGGCAGACAAACCTCAAGACAAAATCACTCCCATGAAAATCACTCAACTCCATACGACGAAGCGCACGCAGGGCTTCACGCTCATCGAGCTTCTCGTCGTCATCTCCATCATCGCCATTCTCGCCGGTCTCGGCCTGAGGGCGTTTCCCGCCGCGATCAAGAAGGCCCGCCTCACCGAGTCGACCAGCAACGCCAAGCAGATCCTCCTCACGGTCAAGCTGTTTGCGAGCGACAATGATGGTGCCTATCCGTCCGAAACCGTTTCGCTCGATGGCGGCGTGACGCCCGGTACGCCCCTCGCTGCGGGCACCTTCTCGAACAAGGCGTTCGACAACCTCATCTTTTCGGGGAAGTACCCGATTGGGAAGGGGTTCTTCATCAATAAGAATTCAAGGTACTGCAAAAGTGCGCCGCCCGACACCACGGCGGTGCAAGCAAAGACTGTCAACAAGGGCCAGTGCGACTGGATGTACATCGCCGGCCTGTCCGACGCGAGCCCCGGCACCTGGCCCCTCATTACCACGGCCACGAAGTCCGCGAGTGACCTGACGTACACGAACGACAAAAGCGCATTGGGCGGAGTCTGGGAGGGAACGGACGCCATCGTGGGCTTCTGCGACGGGAGCGCAAGGCCGGTCTCGGAGAGGGAGATGGACCAAAGCAATAAATCGGCGACTTTCCTGAAGAGCCCGATTAACGGTGCGAATATGCTCATTGGTACCGCGGACTGGCTTGGGACAGGCGCAATCGTCCTCGCCCCGGAACCGTCAGGCAACTGATCATTTCCGTGCGCGCCCGATGACTCGGGCGCAGGGGTGAAATCCCAAAGCAGGCTCCTGGAAACGGGAGCCTGCTTCATTTTTTTCCAATGACGATCCTGCGTGAAGCACACTGGCATCCAGCCGGCGCGCGCGGTATCACACACCGACGATGACCACGTTCGATATCCGACCCAAGCAGCTCCGCGCCCTGCTGCTCTTGCTCGTGCTTGTCCCCCTCATCCCGGTGGCGTTCATGGCGCGCTTCATGTCCGACATGCTGAAGGGCGACCGTGTCGAAGCCATCTCGCGGGCTCAGGAATTCCAGGCCGAGTTGCTCTCCGGCACCCTTCGGTCCGTACCGAAGCTTGAGGGATCACCGGCGGAGCGTGTGGTGCGGCTGCACTCTCATGTCCGCAGTTTTGTGCAGCCGTCCATCGCCGTCCGGATCGTGGACGATGCGGGCCGCCTGCTCGCAGGCGATGATTCGCGCAAGGGGCAGCTCATGGCGCAGGAGCGCGCGCCCGGCGGGCTGGAGGCGCTCGTTCAGCTATTCCTCGTAAAGCCGGAGGTGATTGATGAAGCCGTCGCCGGCCAGCGGCATGTGTATCTCACCACCGGGGCATTCACGATGCTGCTTGTGCTCGCGATCGCGGCGACTGCGGCGATGGCGGTGAGCCGCCAGATCCGGCTGCAGGAGCTGAAGAGCACCTCCGTCGCGATCGTCGCGCACGAACTGCGCACGCCGCTCGCCTCCATGCGCATGCTCGTGGACACGTTGCGCGAGGGCCGCTACCGCGATGACAAACAGCTCCGCGAATACCTCGATCTCATCGCCGGGGAAAATGAGCGGCTGCGGCGGATCGCGGAAAATTTCCTCGCCTTCTCGCGACTTGAACGCGGCAGGGCGGCGCTCGAACTCGGGCCCGTCGCCCCGCACGCAGTCGCGGCGCAGGCGGTAGCGCCATTCGCAGCGAGGCTCGCCGCGCCCGGCTGCACATTCACGCTCGAAGTGCCGGACACGCTGCCCGAAATCCGTGCCGACCGTGAGGCGCTCGCGCAGGTGCTCGCGAACCTTCTCGACAACGCGCTCAAGTACACCGGCGAGGAAAGACGCATCGCACTCCGCGCGCACAAAAGCGGTGCGGTGCTGGCATTCACCGTTGAGGACAACGGCATCGGCATCGCGGACGATCAGCGCGGCGAAATCTTCGAGCCCTTCCACCAGGTGGATCAGCGGCTCTCGCGCACCCGCGAGGGCGCGGGGCTCGGGCTCGCCATCGTGCAGCGCATCGTGAAGGCTCACGGCGGTGAAATCACCGTTGCAGGCGAGCCGGGAAAAGGCAGCGTGTTCACCGTGAAAATCCCCCTCGCGTGAACTGCCCGATTCCTACCTCTCGGAAAGTGTGCCGAAACCCGAAGGCGAACATGCTTTGGACGTCCAACGTTCGACGCTCAACGGTCACCCTTCAAAGAACCTCCCGAGCATGAACACACCGGCCACCGTCCTCATCGTCGAAGATGATCCCGCGATGCTCCGCGGGTTGAAGGACAATTTTGAATTCGAGGGCTACAAGGTGATCACCGCGACCGACGGCGATGCGGGCATCAAGGCCGCGCTCGACGGGCAGCCCGACATCATCCTCCTCGACGTGATGCTGCCGAAGGTGAACGGCTACGAAGTCTGCCGTTTCATCCGCTCGGAAAAACTCACGATGCCGATCCTCATGCTCACCGCGAAGGATCAGGAAAGCGACATCGTCCTCGGCCTCAAGCTCGGCGCGGACGACTACGTGACGAAGCCATTTTCGATCAAGGAACTCCTGGCGCGCGCCGAAGTGCTGCTGCGGCGCCAGAATCGCGGGAGCGCCTCGGAGAACTACGCATTCGGCGACTGCCGCCTCGACTGCGAGGCGCGCACTTTCACACGGAAAGGAAAGGAGCTGCCGCTCTCGCCGAAGGAATTCGAGCTGCTGCGCTTCCTCGCGAGCCGCCCCGGCCAGGCGCTCAGCCGCGACCTCATCATGAACACCGTGTGGGGCTACGATGCGGCCGTCACGCCGCGCTCGATCGACCGTTTCGTGAACGCGCTGCGCAACAAGATCGAGACGGACCCCGCCAAACCGCGGCACATCCGCACCGTGCGCGAGTTCGGCTACAAGTTCGAGGCGTAGATCGCCGGCTGCGAAGTGTCACATTGCCGCGCTTTACCTCGGCGAGGCGTCCTGCCAGCTTGCTGTGCCGTGGCCATGTCCCGACATGGCGCGAGGACTCAGAACACGAGCTATGACTGACTTTTCTCCCGACATTTTCCTGAACCGCGAACTGAGCTGGCTGGAGTTCAACCAGCGCGTGCTCGCCGAGGCGGCGAACCCCGCGAACCCGCTGCTCGAGCGCGTGAAATTTTTCTGCATAGTGAGCTCGAACCTCGACGAATTTTTCGAAGTGCGTGTGGCCGGGCTGAGGCAGCAGATGGAAAGCGATGTGGCGCAGCGCAGCATGGAGGGGCGCACGGCCGCCGAGATCCTGCGGTTGGTCACGAAGCGCGTGCGCCGGATGGTCGAGGATCAATACCGCCTCTGGCGCGGCGAACTCCGCTCGTTGCTCTCGAAGTCGCGCATCCGCTTCCTCGAATACAACGAGCTGAACGAGACCGACCGCAAATGGCTCGACGACTACTACCGCACGCAGGTGCGCCCCGTGCTCACGCCGCTCGCGGTGGATCCCGCGCATCCGTTCCCGCACATCCTGAACAAGTCGCTGAACATCGGCGTGAGCCTCGACGTGGAGCAGGACGGCGAGACCGTCTCGCGCCTCGCCGTCGTGCAGGTGCCGCGCGTGCTGCCGCGCCTCGTGCGCCTGCCGCGCGAAGATGGCTCGATGGATTTCGTATTCCTCGCCACGCTCATCAGCCACTATCTCGGCGATCTTTTTCCAGGGACAAAAATCCGCGGCCAATGGTGCTTCCGCGTCACTCGCAACAGCGAGCTGTACGTGGATGAGATTGACGCCGGCAATCTGCTCAAGGCCGTCGAGGAGGAGCTGCGCAACCGCCGCCGCGGCGAGGCCGTACGGCTCGAAGTGGACGAGGCGTGCCCGCAGCCGACATGGCAGTTGCTCCTCGAAAATCTCGGCCTCACCGAGGACGACCTCTACATCATTGACGGCCCCGTGAACCCCACGCGCCTCATGGCGATCTGCGAGGGCACGCATTCGCCCGAGCTGCGCGACGCACCTTTCCTCGCGCCCACTGCGCCCGCAGTGCGCGACCGCTCCTCGCTTTTTTCCACCATCCGCCGTCGCGACGTCCTGATCCACAGTCCGTATGAGAGCTTCGGCACCGTCGTGGATTTTCTGGAGCAGTCCGCGCGCGATCCCAACGTGCTCGCGATCAAGCAGACGCTCTACCGCACCGGCGGCGACGCGCGCATCGTCGGCGCGCTCATGCAGGCCGCGGAGAATGGCAAGCAGGTAACCGCCGTCACCGAGCTGAAGGCGCGCTTCGACGAGGCGAACAACATCGAGTGGGCGAAGCGTCTCGAAGCCGCGGGCGTGCATGTCGTGTATGGGCTCGTCGGGCACAAGGTGCATGGGAAAATCACGCTCGTCGTGCGCAAGGACGAGGACCGCCTGCGCCGCTACATCCACATCGCGACGGGGAACTACAACCCGACCACCGCGCGCCTTTACACCGACCTCAGCTTGCTCACCGCATCGAACGACATCGGCGAGGACGCGACGAACCTTTTCAATCTCCTCACCGGCTACGGACGCTTTCAGCCGATGCGCAAGCTGCTCGTCGCGCCATTCGATCTCGTGCAGCGCGTGAAGGCGCTCATCCAGCGCGAGGCGGAAAATGCGCAGAAGAAAAAGCCCGCGCGCATCATCGTGAAGATGAACTCGCTCAGCGACGCGAACACCATCGAGGCGCTCTACCGCGCATCGCAGGCCGGCGTGAAGATCGATCTCATCGTCCGCGGCATCTGCTGCCTGCGACCCGGCGTGCCGGGCCTCAGCGAGAACATCACCGTGCGCAGCATCGTCGGGCGTTTCCTCGAGCATTCGCGCGTCTTCTATTTTGAAAATGCCGGCAAGCCCGAGGTCTTCATCGGCAGCGGCGACTGGATGTCGCGAAATTTCTACAACCGCGTCGAACTCGTCGTGCCTGTCGAGGACGAGGCATTGCGCAATCGCATCGTGAACCAGATTCTCGGCGCACAGCTTGCCGACAACACGAGGGCGTGGCTGCTCGACTCCGAGGGCGGCTACGCGCAGGTGCCGCGCGCCGAGGGCGAAGCGAAGCGCGACAGCCAGGCCGAATTCATGGCGCTCGCGCTCGGCGAGGTGCGCGCAACGAAGAGAAAGCCGCGCATCGTGAGGCCGAAGCTCAAGCCCCGAGCAAAGGCGCAGGCAAAGTAGGCGCGGATCGCCGCAAGTGGAGCGCAGCAGATGGAGCGCAGCCGTCCCCGGCGGCCACCTTGCTCCACGCGCTACGTCTGTCGCACCGCCTGCGACACGAGCAGCGGGTGGAATTTCACGCAGCGATCCAGTGCACGTTCGATTTCGCGCGGGCGCTCGCCGAAGAGCTTCTCAGCCGCCCTGAAGATCGCCGGTATCAGCGCGCGCTGCTGTTTTGCGATCTCCTTCAGCGCGTCCTTCGCGCGGGATCTTTTCGCAGTCGCATGCAGCAGATGGAGATCGTGCATTTCCCCGAGCCGGTCGCTCAGCCGCTCCGCGGCGCTGCGGCGTTGCTTCATCCCATCGAGCGGCTGCAGCACCTGCGACTGGTAGAACATCTCCTTCACCGGTTGCCGCCATTTGTGAAACGCCTTCGCAGTCTGCCCGCGTTCGCACGCCTTCATCGCCTTCCGTCCGGCGCGGTAGCTTCGCAGGTATCCGTCGAAAACGTCGGCCCAAGTGAGACCGTGCAGTTCGAGCTTCGAGACCTTCCGGATCAGGCTGCTCGCATCGGCCTTCGCCGATTTGCCCGCTCCGTTGTCCGGCGGCGCGGATTTTCGCCCGGTGGCGGAATCATCGAGGCTTGGAAATTTTGCACGCAGCGCCGCAATCACATGAGCATCGCGCTGCTCGGAGAACGCGTCCTTCAGCCTCCCTGCGAGCGCGGCGGCGGCTTTCCGTGCAGGCTTTGGGATTCGCGACTTCACGAGCAGAAAAAGTGCGCGCACGTTTTTCATCCGCGTCCGCAGCGCGTGGATGGCGCGTTCCGGACGCGATGCCATCGCATCGAGATCGCGCCGCGCCTGCTCCGCCAAGTGCAGCAGCACGAGGTGGAAGCGCCGGGACAGCAGGGAACCGCGGTGGGTGTGCTCCTTCATGGCGCGCATGCTTGCGAGTCCTGAGTGCCCGTCAACTTCCATCCGCGCGTCCAGACTGCACATCTCCATTCCGCCTATGTATGGCGCATCTTCAAAATGTAACCAACGCGGGCGGCGCGGCCATTCGACACGATGCGGATTCGCTCTGTCCGCAGGATTGAGTCTCGCGTGAACGGTGAACAGGTTCGCTCACCCGGAGGGTGAATGGAAATTAGCCGCTGGCCCTCCGGGCCATGAACCAAACGAGGCTCAATACAATCCTCGTTCGATCGCAAACGCCTCATTGGCAATCATCACCGGGATGCCGCTGCGGATCGGGTAAAGCCGAGTGCCATCCGCGGTGATTAGTCCGTCCTCAAACGGCGCGGCGATTTCGCCACCGCGGGTGCACAGCGCACCGGCGCGCTGCCGTTCCTGCAATGCGCGCACGATGTCTTCCGGTGCGGCGCTCACCGTTTGTGCGGAGATTGGGCAACGCAGCAGTTCGTGCGGCACGTCCATCGCCGCTCAGTATTTTGGAAAGTTCGTGTCAATGCGCTCTGCCCATGCATCGAATCCGCCCGCGACATTCCACACGCGGCCGAAGCCCGCCTCGTGCAGCATCTTCACCGCGTGCGCCGAGCGCGCGCCGTTCTTGCAGACGAGGATCGTGTCTTCCGCGGAATCGAGTTCGCTCATGCGCGCGGGGAGTTGCGCCATCGGGATCAGCTCCGCACTTTTCAGCCCGCAGATGTCGCGCTCGTAAGGCTCGCGCACATCAATGAGCCGGAACTTCGCGCCGCCATCGAGCTTCGCCTTCAGCTCCTCGACCGTCACCGCGGGCACCGCGGCCTCTTCGGCCTGCCGCGCGCGCGCCTGCGGGATGCCGCAAAATTGATCGTAATCAATGAGGTCGGTGATCGTCGGGTTCGCGCTGCACACGGGGCACTTCGGATCCTTGCGCAGCTTGAATTCGCGGAACTTCATCGCGAGCGCGTCGAAGCTCACGAGCCGTCCGATGAGCGTCTCGCCGATGCCGCAAATGAGCTTCACCGCCTCAATGGCCTGGATGACGCCGATGATTCCCGGAAGGACGCCGAGCACTCCGCCCTCCGCGCAAGTCGGCACCATTCCCGGCGGCGGCGGCTCGGGAAACATGCAGCGGTAGCACGGCCCGCCGAGGTGCGGCGCGAAGACTGTCGCCTGCCCGTCGAAGCGGAAGATGCTGCCATACACGTTCACCTTTTTCGTGAACGCGCAGAGATCGTTCGTGAGGTAGCGCGTCTGAAAATTGTCCGTGCCATCAATGATGATGTCGTAAGGCTCGGCGATTTTGCGCGCATTCTCCGAGGTGAAATACGTCTCGTAGATGTCCACCTGCACGTTTGGATTGATGTCGCGGATCGTCTCGCGCGCCGATTTGCACTTGCTGCGCCCCACGCTCTTCGTGCCGTGCAGGACCTGGCGCTGGAGATTGGAAAAATCCACCACGTCATTGTCCACGATCCCGATGCGTCCGATGCCCGCCGCCGCGAGGTAGAGCAAAATCGGCGACCCGAGTCCGCCCGCACCGATGCACAGCACGCTCGCGGCCTTCAGCTTTTTCTGACCGTCGAGCGTCACCTCGGGCATGATGAGATGGCGCGAATAGCGTGCGATTTCGTCGTTGCTGAACTCGATGCGCTCCGTCCGCGACGGGTCAATGATGCTGGGTATCGGCATGGTGCTTTTTCGGAAAAGGGCGCGGAAGATATGCACGCTGCGTCGCTTTGGGAAGGGCGATGCTTGCATCCGTCGGTGATCGTCGCTGAAGCACACGCCGACATTCCGATGATCCAGATGCGGAGACGTTTGTTTGACGCGCAAGAAGGCGAAGGCGTGAAAATGCAGCCCGGCATGTCTCGGGGAGCGCGTGCGCCTCGCGCGCCGTTTTCCGCGCCTCGCGGAAAACATCCGGACACCCAAGGCGATCCGCACACAAGCTGACGCCCGATGTGCCGTGCGGGGGCGCACGGCACGGCGCGCGGGGCGCACGCGCTCCCCGAGACATGCCGGGCTGCTTTCGGCGCACTTCGCGACTGCGCATCGGCCCTGCACTCGTCACTCGTCACTCGTCATCGAGCGCCCTTTCTGCAACACGTCGCCGATGCTCAACCTCATCTGGCTCGCCCTCGTGCTCACTGCCGTGCTCGTTGGCGGGTTTACCGGGCGGCTGGAGGCGATGACCGAGGGCGCATTCACCACGGCGAAGGACGCGGTGATGAACATCGCGTTGCCGCTCGTAGGACTCATGGCGGTCTGGCTCGGCATGATGCGGCTCGCGGAGCGCGCGGGCTTCGTGCAGCAGATCGCACGTGCGCTGCGTCCCGTGATGCGCCGCCTTTTCCCCGACGTGCCGGTGGAGCATCCCGCGATGGGCGCGATTGTGATGAACATGTCCGCAAACATGCTCGGCCTCGGCAATGCCGCCACGCCGCTCGGCCTGCGCGCGATGGCGCTGCTGCAAAAGCTGAACCCGCACCCGACGGTCGCGAGCAACTCGATGGTGACATTCCTCGCCGTGAACACCGCGAGTCTGCAACTCATCCCCACGACCGCGATCAGCGTGCTCGTCGTGCAGGGCGGGCACGCCGCGTCGAACATCGTCGTGCCCGCGATCCTCGCGACGGCGGTCGCGATGGTGTGCGGCATCACCGCCGCGCGCGTGCTCTCGCGGTGGAAAATTTTCCAGGTGCATCCCGATGCCGACGCTGCGGAGCCGACGACTGCGGCCGTGGACGCGGAGATCGCCGTCGAGAAAGTCGAATCGCGCCCGCTCACACGCGGGGGCCGCGCGGCGCTAGCGGTTTTTCTAGCCGCAATCGCGTGGATGCTCTTCGCGCTCGTATGGCCGGCGAATGCGGACGCGCTCCCCGCGATGCTCGGCGCGAAATGGCGGCACGCTGTTTTCTGGCCGGACATCGGCACGGGCCTGCGGGTGCTGAAGGCGTTCTCGATGCTCGCGGTGCCGTTCCTGCTCGCATTCATCCCGCTCTTGGCCGCGTTGCGCGGAGTGAAGGTGTATGAGCAGTTCTGCGAGGGCGCGAAGGAGGCGTTCGACACGGCGAAGCGGATCATCCCGTTCCTCGTCGCGATGCTCGTGGCGATCAGCCTGCTGCGCCACGCGGGCGTGGTGCAGGCGGTCACGGATTCGCTGCGCCCGGCGCTCATGGCGGTCGGCTTTCCGCCGGACCTGCTGCCGCTCGCGGCGATGCGTCCGCTGAGCGGCGGCGCGTCGCTCGGAATCTTCACCGACATCGTGAAGACGCACGGCGCGGATTCGATGCTCGCGCGCATGGCCGCGACGATCTACGGCAGCACCGAGACGACCTTCTACGTGCTCGCGGTGTACTTCGGCAGCATCGGCATCCGCAAGACGCGCCACGCCGTCGCCGTGGGTCTCACAGCCGACATCATCGCGACCGCGTGCGCGATCGCGGCTTGCAAGCTGCTGCTGTGAAATGCGGGCGAGGTTTGCGACCCGCCCACATTCTCCTCGCAAAGGCCGAGCGGTTTGCGCCAATTTCCGTGGAGCGAAAGGCGCGCATCCGGCCACACTTCCAAACGTCATGAATTTTCCTGCAATCCTCTCCACCGTCGCCCTCGCCGCATCCGCGCTCGGCGCCCCGCTGCCGCCGCCCCCCGCGCAGATTGATGTGGAGCAGCTGCCATCGCAGGCAAAGGTGATCGATCGTGTCGTGGTTCCGGTGCCGAACGAAATCTTCGCCGTGCTCGACAAGCTCGGCAGGCCGCGATGGGCGGGCCTCATCCATCGCGACACGAGCAAGGCGAAGCCGGCCGGCGAGGCGCCGCAGATCGCGATGATGCTCGGCGTGATCATCGCCGAGGGCCTCATCGCCGTGGAAGCGGAGGACACCGAGGAGGTGAAGGAACTCGGCCGCGCCATCCTCATTTTTTCCGAAGCGATCGGCGTGCGCAAGGCGGTCGTGCGCCGCGCAAACAGCGTGATCGAATTCGCAGACAAGAAGCGATGGAACCGTGTCCGCACCGAACTCGACGGCGCGCTCACCGACGTGCGCGAGGCGATGATCGAGCTGAACAGCGAGCCGCTCGCGCAGCTTGTGAGTCTCGGCGGATGGCTGCGTGGCACGGATGTCCTCGCACAGGTCGTGAGCATGGATTTCAGCGCGCGCGGCGCGGAACTGCTGCACCAGCCGGGGCTCGTTGAGCATTTTGAAAAGCAGGTGGACGGCATGAAGTCCCGCCTGCGCTCGAACCGCGTCGTCGGCAAAGTCCGGCAGGGCCTCAGCGAGATCGAGCCGCTCCTCGGCGGGAACGAAAAAATCTCCGCGAAGTCCGTGAAGGAAATTGCCGCCATCGCCGGACGCCTCGTGACACTCATCCGCAGCAAGTAAAACCCACCGTGAAAACGCCCACACGCCTTCTTTTGATCCTCCTCACCGCAATCGCGCTGCCCGTCGCATTCGCCTATGTGGACGACGCCCATTCCCGCGCGATGGAAGCCGCAACCGCCGCGGTGAAGGAAGGCTACCTCGTCCGCCAGGAATACTGGGCGGGATCGGTCGTCACGAAGCAGCCGAGCGTCGTGAAGCACCAGCTCTTCGCGGGGAACAGCTACTGGTTCTGGTTCGCGAGCGACGAGGATTCCGCGCAGGTCACGGTGCATGTTTACGATCCGTCCGGGAAGCTCGCGGACAATGAGGCGTGGCAGCGCGGCAACATGGCCGGGGTGAAAATCACGCCGAAAAAGACAGGGACGTATTTCATCGTGTTCAGCGTCGAGCAGTCCAAGGCGAAGAAAAACCGCTGGGCGCTCGCGTATGGCTACAAATAGGGCGGCGCAGTTGAGTGGGACAGGCGTCTCGCCTGTCCTCACGCGCCTGCGCAGGCGAGACGCCCGCCCGACTCCGACAGCCGCGAGGACTATTCCACTCGCCCACCTCTCGCTCCGCGCTCCGCTCAGGATGACCGTCAAATTTGGATGCAAATGCGATGAGTATGGAAACGACTGAGCGTGACGAAGGCGGTGATTGGAAGGGGATCGCGGTGCGTTCCGCCGTGTGCCTTGTCTTCACAGTTGCGGCGTTGCTGCTGCGCAAGACGCACGTTGATTTTTCCCTGGCGAGCGTCGCGATCGCTTATCTCGCGGGCGGATGGGATCTCACGGCAAAGGTCTGGGCCGGCGTGCGCGTGCGCGAGTTCGGCACGGATTTTCTCATGTGGCTCGTCGCGTTCGGCGCGATGTTCATCGGCGAGCAGCGCGAGGCCGCGGTGCTGCTGTTCCTTTTCTCGGCATCGGGCGCGATGGAGCGTTTCGCGCACGGGCGCACGCAGCGCGAGATCAGCGCGCTGCTGAAAAATGCTCCGAAGCTCGCGCGGCTGATCGAGGATGGCGTTGAGCGCGAAGTGCCCGTCGCGGAATTGACCCCCGGCCAGCATGTGCGCGTGACGGCGAACGAGCAGGTGCCCGTGGACATCCTCGTGGAGCGCGGCGAGAGCGCGTGCGACGAGGCGATGCTCACCGGCGAGGCCGAGCCAATTCCGAAAATCACCGGCGACACCTGCCTGGCGGGCACGCTGAACTTGTGGGGCGTGATCGAGGGGCGTGTGCAGCGCGCAGCGGAGGACAGCGCGCTCCAGCGCATCATCCGGCTCATCGAAAATGCGCAGAATCTCAAGGCGCCCGTGCAGCGGTTCACGGACCGCTTCGGCACGCGCTACACGGCGATCGTGCTCAGCGTCTGCACGGTTGTCTTCTTCGTGTGGTGGCTCGCGTTCGGCGCGCCACCGTTCGTCCGCGAGCAGGCGCACGAGAGCGCGTTTTACCGCGCGATGACGCTGCTCGTGGTGATGTCGCCCTGCGCGCTCGTGCTCTCGGTGCCGTCTGCGATCCTCTCCGCGATTGCGTTCGGTGCGCGCAACGGCGTGCTTTTCCGCGGTGGCGCGGCGATCGAAAATCTCGCGGGCATCACCGTGGTGGCCATGGACAAGACGGGCACACTCACGCGCGGAAAGCTCGAACTCATCGGCGTCGAGGCACTGCAAGGCTCGGAGGAGGAGGTGCTGCTCGCCGCGTCGAATCTCGCGCGCATCTCGAATCACCCGATGTCGCGCTCGATCGCGCGTGCAGCGAATCACCGCAGCCTCGCAGTCGAGCAGCCGACGGAATCGGAGACGGTTGCGGGGCAGGGCGTCCGCGCGAACTGGCGCGGCGAGACTGCGATCCTCGGTCATCGCGATCTCGTCGCATCGGTGCATCCTGGCGTGGCACTGCCGCCGCAGGCGGAGCAGGCGAGCGAGGTGTGGTTTGCGTCGCGCACGATGCTCGGGCGGCTGTTGCTGCGCGATCAGCTGCGCCCGGAGGCGCCGGCGCTGGTTGCAAAACTGCATGATGCGGGATTGAAGACCGTGATGCTCACCGGCGACAAATCCGGTGCGGCCGAGCAGATGGGCCGCATGGCGGGAGTGCGCGAGATCCTCGGGCAACTCTCGCCGTCGCAGAAAGTCGAATCCATCGAGAAGCTGAAAAAATCCGGCGCGACCGTCGCGATGATCGGCGACGGAGTGAACGACGCACCGTGCCTCGCCGCCGCGGATGTCGGCATCGCGATGGGCGCACGCGGATCGGATGCGGCGATCGAGCAGGCCGAAGTCGTGCTGATGAATGACAAGCTCGAAAACTTTCTTCTCGCCCTAGATCTCAGCGTGCGCGCGCGGCGGATCATCCGGCAGAATCTGACGATCTCGCTCGGTGTCATCGTCACCATGTCGCTCACGGCTCTCCTCGCAAAGGGACTGCCGCTCTACGTGGGCGTGCTCGCACATGAGGGCAGCACAGTGATCGTCGTGCTCAACAGCCTGCGGCTTCTCTTCACGCCGCGCGGCACGCCGCTGCAGGCAGTGCAGGCTACAGGAAGTCCCGCTCCTCAGGCCGCACAGTGAGCACCGGGCAGGGTGCGTGGCGGACGATTTTTTCCGCGACGCTGCCGAGCAGTGCGTGCTTCAGCCCGGTGTAGCCGTGTGTTGCGAGGATGATCATGTCGCACTTCATCTCCTGCGCGATCTCGATGACCTCCTGCCACGCGCGGCCGAGGCGGACGATGTGCTGCGTCCTGATCCCCGAGTCCGCGTCGAGCGCCTGCAGACGCGAAATCATCTTCTCGCGCTTCTCCGCCTCAAAATCCGTGGCTGCCAGCGGCGGATACATCCAATCGCCGGGATACACCATCTGCTCGACGATGTGGACGAGCATGACCTCCGCCTCGAACTGCCTGGCGAATGCCAGCGCGTAACGGAGCGCCTTCTGCGAGTGCTCGGAAAAATCAATCGGGACGAGGATGCGTCGGATGTGAAATTGCGCGGGCGTCATCAGCGACGCGGGTGCGGAAGCCAATTTATGGCCGGCCTTGTCGGTCACGATGAGCTTTGCGTCGCCGGATGAAGTGGAGGTTGTCTTTGTTTTCATGGCTTTGGTTTTGGTTGGAGGATTCGAGTCGTGGGTGGATTGCCTGCCTGTAGTGAAGCATCCATGCTTCGTGCTGGCGAGGCTTCACTGCGCTTGGCAGAAGCCAGCCGCGGGTTGCCGCAGGGATGGTTCCCTCTGCGATCCTCGCGAGCTGTTCGTCAGCCGCGGATTTGGCCCCGGAAAAATCAGTGCGAAGGCTACGCGACAAGGAATGCCCGTCCCTCGGAGCGCTACGCAGCCGGCTCCTTCGCCTGCACGCCTTTATGAAACGTGGTGTAGAGGTAAACTGGTATTTTCAGCGTGCCGAGGTGTTGTTCGATGAGCGGCTTCACTTCGTCCCACGCAAGCCCGCCGACTCCGGTCGCGAGCCGAGGCAGCGCGATGCTCGCGATTTTTTCTTCGTCTATGAAATGACGCAGCGCACGCAGACAGTGGTTCACATCTTGTATGCGCGCCTTGCCTGGATGCGTGTGCTCGCTCGGGGCGGCCTGCTGTGTGAGAAGCGCGATGATACGCCGTCCGTCCGCGCCCGCCCACGCCCACAGTGAGCCCGACTCGGGATTGCTCGTATGCGAATAATGTCGGAAGTCCTTGTACATCGCGGGCCAATCTTCGCGCAGGCTGTGCGCGAGGCCCGTGGCCATGTGATCGTTTGGCGCGACGCCATGTGCGATGGCCGATGCGCGGGAGAGGAGGATGTCGCCGGAGACTTCATGTAGCATAGGAGCACAGCATCAGTGCATGGCCGTCACCGCGCTCGTCGCGGATTGTGAAATGCAGGGCGGATATTGCCGCGACGAGTCAAAGCTCGAACGGGACGACAATCTGCGCACGTTGCAGCCGGGCCTCGGCCTCCAGCCAGTGCGCCACACCATTGTCATCGGGGCGTCCGCGATCTTCCCAGATGTAATATGCGGCGAGCGCGATCTCATCGTAGGCGGGATCGCGCTGGAGCAGGGCTTCCAGCTTCCCGTGCGCAGGAAGGGTTTTCTGATTTTTTGTTTTCATGGGGAACTCCTTAGCCTCGCATGTTCCGTGATCATGCCCCGCTGTCTGTCCGCCGCTTGGCGGAAAGCGACCACGCATTGCCTTCCGTTGCGACGCGGGCGTCCGCCGTGCGCTGATGTGGCGACTGAAGCCGCCGCCTATGCGCCTTCAATCCGCGCGATAGCCGCGCCACAGCCACACCAGCGTGTCCGCCAGCGTCTGTTCGAAGACACGCCTGTCGCAGTGTCCGGTCGCTTTGCTAAAGACGAACCGGTGATGATAACCCTTTGCCTTCAGTGCTGCTTCCGTGCGCTGGCCTGCCATCACCCAGTTGTGATGGGTCTCCTCCGCATCATTGGCGCGGTTATCTTTCTCGGAGACATGAGTGAAAATGCGCAGCGGCTTTAGTTCGCTGGTTTCGATGAGCTTCATGCCGGAGTGATATTCCCATGCTCCCAGCGGATACTTCGCCTCCTCGGGCGCATCGTCATCCTGCTGGTCCACAAAGGTGCCCGAATAGGCAATCACACGGCGGAACCAATCGGGCCGGAACCACGCCATCGTCAACGCCGCCGCACCGCCGGAACTGCAACCGATGACGCCACGACCCCATGGGTTTTCGGTGAGCGCGAAGTGCGGATATGCGGCTTTGATCTCCGCATTCTTCAGCACCGCCGGCAGGACTTCATCGTGGATGAAGCGAGCCAGCCGGTCGGACATGGTGTCATACTCCAGTCCGCGCTCGCTTTTCTTTCCGTCGTTGCCACCGTTCTCGACAGCGATTGCAACAAACGCAGGCAGCGTGCGCTTCGGATCCTTGGATATGGTCAGGTTATCGAGCGCATTTTTCACAAGGCCGAGTTGCCCGGGGCCGTCGTGAATGATCAACAGCGGAGCCTTGGTGCCATCCATGTACGCCGCCGGGACATAGACTGTGATCTTGCGGTCCTTTTTCACAGGCTTCTTCGAGGGATCGAGCGTCTTGTCATCGCCACGGAGAATCTTGCTGTCAGCCAGTGCCATCGAAAAAGTGAATGTCTTGCCCTTCGGATTCCCTTTGTCCGTCAGATCGGGATCGATCTTATAGTCTGGGCCAATCGTGAAGCTGCCATCGCCATCCACACCGGGGTTTTCGGAATACTTTTCATCAGCCCGTGCAGTGAGCACGGACAGACCGATGAGAGCAACGGTCAGAAGGTGACAGAAGGCATTGGTTCTGGAGAGGGCGTTGAGCATGATGGAGGGGTTCTGGGATAGTGATTGCGCGGGTGTGCTACTTGGTTATTGGGGCAACGGATGCGAATGGAGTGAACATTCAGCCAGTCAAGGTGCGCAAAGGCAAGCAGGTGGTTGTTCGGGGTGGTGCTGCGGCAGTTCTTCGTCTGTTGGAGGTGAAGGCAATGCGTACACAGTTATCTCATCGCGGTTGAGTAAAATGTACTCGGAAAGGCTGACAAAAAGCGGGGTAAGGATCGCCGTTAGAGAAAATCCGACCGTCGAGAATGTCGGTCAGCGGGAAAGGCGCGGAGAAGGTGGGGTTCTCGATGGTGAAGGACCTCATCACCACCGTGACGCACAAACAGGCGAAGAAACAATAGGAGCGTGGGAAAGACTATCGTGATTGATATGCCAGCAGAACGGTGCTGCGCGCGGGCTTCTATTTGATCTCGAAGATCGCCTCGACCTCGATGGCTGCGCCGGTCGGGAGCTTGGCGAAGCCGAGGGCGCTGCGGGCGTGGAAGCCGTCGCCTTCCCTGCCGAAGATTTCGTGCAGCAGGTCGGAGGCTCCGTTGATCACGAGGTGCTGCTCGTTGAATTCGAGCGTGGAGTTCACGCAGCCGAGGACTTTGATGACGCGCAGGCCGTCGAGCGTGCCGTGCGTGTCCCAGACGGAGCGGAGGATTTTTTCTGCACAGTTTTTCGCGGCGGCGTAGCCTTCCGTGACGGCGAGGTCGGCGCCGAGCTTGCTCTTGAGGTTGCTCACATGGCCGGAGGTGAGGAGCTGCGAGCCGCTGCGGATGCAGAGGTTCAGGTAGGCGGGCGCGACCTTCTGGAATTTGATGCCGAGGCTTTCTGCCTTTTGCTGGGGAGTCATTGGGGGTGTCGTGGCGTGGAAACCATGTGCGGGGTGGGGAGTCGAGATAATCAGCGGAGGCGTGTGGCACAAACGGCAGAGGCTGTCATTGCCACGGGAACACAGCCTGCTAGCCTTCTTTTGTCGCGAGGAGATTCCTCAATGCCTCGGCGAGCTGCGCTTGCGTGAACGGTTTGTCCAGCCGGCCCGTC
>Ga0208856_1000197_pt1 | contig 25747 bp, 37 predicted proteins | sample LakMenEpi13Jul12_FD_150690 | JGI IMG/M metagenome (GOLD analysis project Ga0208856, IMG submission 150690) | Freshwater microbial communities from Lake Mendota, WI - 13JUL2012 deep hole epilimnion (SPAdes) | ecosystem: Environmental > Aquatic > Freshwater > Lentic | place: Lake Mendota, Madison...
CCCCACTTGTTGTTTTTTCCTTTACCATAACAAGATGTTGTTGCTAATACTCCATCAATATCTAAAAATATTACTTTCATTTTCTTAAATACTTATATTTTAGGATTAACCCACTATGTACCTTATCTTTGTATGGTGAATCAAAATACGACTCAACGTCATATAAAATAACACCTTCAACGTTAGCGTATCTAGGGTCATTTAATAACATTTCATTCTTTCTATTCATCCACTCTAATAAAGTCTCTTCAACTTTAAGAGTTTCAGTTCTAATTGTGTATGCTGAAGATGGTATTTTTAACGCTTCTTCTAAATTTTCAAAAACTATTTTCATGTTACAAATGTACTAAAAATAAATTAAAAATCAAATGTTTTCTTCTTTTTTCTTTAAAAAAGCATACCTAATAATCATACCACCATGTGTCACCCCTTCGTAAGGGGTAGACACAATTGGTTGCATGTCATAGATTAAAAGACCTTCAATGGAACTATAATTAGGATGTGTATTGATTCTTTCTTCCTTTCTAACCAACCATTCTTTGAATGTTTCATTTGATTTCATACACTCACTAACCACAGTCCAATAAACTACTCTACCATCAATTAATTGCGGTTCAAGAGTGTTTGCATCTTGCATTGGATTATTAACAAAGATTATTACCATGGAACGTATTGAACGATTGTTACATACTCACCAATCATTTCTTCTTCAATTATTTTCTCAATGATATCCCAATCACCACCAGCCAATCCAGCACCAATCATCGGTAACCCAATTGTTTTACCAGAAAATTTAGCTTTCATCTCTTTTAAACCAGAACGTAAAGCATCATAGTCTAAATCCATGTTACCACTACGTCTACCTTTGGTGTCATATTGAGAATAAATGTTTACAACTATCGGTGTAGAATTAACCGTATGAGTAATAGTACCCATTTTTGATTCATCACCAGCCACTGTTGCACAATCAGCCTCATATGCTTCTGGAAAAGCATTTTTAATTTGTGGTGCAATACCAGCACCCATAGCACAGAAACAGTTACAACCGTGTGCTATTACATCGAATTCTCCTTCTTTGGCCATTTTCACTAAATCGCCTTCTACGTATCTAATCATTACATTTCTATTTTAATAGTTCTTAATTTTTCTCTTACTTGCATGATAGCTTCACCTAACCAATTGGTTCCTTGCCATTTTGACTTGTCGTGAACTCTAGCATCGTTTTCATGCAATCCAATTCCCCAGATTTTATCCTCTGGACTAGCTTCTACAATTTCTCTATCACCAGTTGCCAGTAACTCAGCCATCATAGATGGGTTTTGAGTAAACTTGGCATAGTTTGCATCGTAAACGATTTCTCTACAAACAGCTTCCCATTTGTCTTTGTCAAACCCTTTTACTCTACGTCCAAATGCTTTTTGGTCACGTGGACTAGTAGCATACATAATCATCTTGTGACTTTCTATGTCATTGAATAATAATGCTTTTTGTGCCATCATATATTGCTCGCAGCAATTATATTTTACACCTCCGATTTCAAATGTGGAAGGACACCATTGACTGTATGTCCCTCCCCAAAAGAATATAAATTTATCTGTTGTCATTATACTAATTCTACGTTTAATTTAAAAATTTTAGCTCTACTACGAATATCTTCAAACTTCGTTTCAACCAATAGTTTACCATCTTCAAAAATAGTTCTCAATTCATCATGTGCAGATTCATATCCATCTTCCAATGATGTTACAGTGTAGTATTGACCATTTGTATAGTGTTTAACCAACTTCAAACGACCTTGTTTAGATTTCTTGAATGATGGTTTTAATTCACCATTTTCATCAACTTCTGTTGGTGATTTAACCAAATCACGTTGTTCACCATTTACGACAGCGAAACATGCTTTAGTTGCAAAGTTTTGTGTATCTCTATTAATATCAGCTTGTAACAATTTACCACCCATACCAAACACGATGTTCTCAGCAGAAATACCTAATCTGTATAATTCTTCGTAAATCTCACGAATTGAATTGATGTTTACACCATCACCTTGAATTACACGAACTTGTGGTGGTAACAATTTGAACCCTTTATCATTCACAGTGTAACCAAATTTATCAAACAATATAGCAAACACTTCTTTTAATGTGTTGACAACGTGACCACTATCTGGACGAATAACCAGTTGATTTCCAGGTTCTGATGGTCTTGATAAAATCAAATCACGTAACTCAGTTCCCCATTTCTCAGAACATGCACGTAAGATGTGGTAAGAGTCAGATACACACGCTACAATTCCAGTAGGGTATTTCTCAAGTGTTCTTCTCATCATTTCAACTTCACCTTCTTCACCTTTCATTGTCATGATAGAGTGTTCAGTTGCTGGAACTGATAAACCAAATATTGTGTCAGTATTATAGTATTCACAGATACGTTTTGATGCAACTGTTGTGTCAGAACCCATAAAATTAATTAAGTGTGCTGAACCACCGTAACCAGCTGATTGTACTGATGATACACCTCTAAAACCGAAATCGTTTAATACGAACTCAATAACTGTATCCATAATGTGTTGTGGTAACGCAGATGTTTTTTGGTAGTATTCGATAACAATTTTCTTAACTTCACGTGACAATGTTGCAACCGTAATTGGATACCATAATTGCATCATGATTGTTTCTAAAAAGTTAGTTAACCAATAACAATTAGGGTCAGTGTTCTCAATAGTCATAAGAACGTTTTTAACACCTACAACTGTACCTTCTTGTACTGCTTTAATACGTACTGGTAGTTTACCACCATGAACATCTATAATGTATTGGAATTTAGATTTATCAAACACATCATCACGACCAAATACACCATGTTTAGTACCTAAGTACTCATATGCTTCATCTAATTCTTCTTGTGTGATTGCAACACCTTCTAAATATTCTTTAATGAACATTTCAAGACCATACCATACAGTTTCTTGGAAACGACCACCACGTGACTCCATGTATGAATAAACTGTTGTTGTGTTATCCTCATAGAATTTATGGTGTGAGTATTTATACGCATCACCCATAAGTACAAGGTTGTTAGGTTTATCCAATACTTTTGTGATAAGACCTTCTAATGTTTCGATTGAAGACCAATCTTTGTTTTTAATTGCTTCTGCCAATCTAGTTTTAATCACTTCTTTAAGTGCTAAACTTCTTTTTAATCTTCTAGTTTCTGATTGCATACTATTTTGTATTTATTATTATTATATTTTTTCCTAATTTTTCAGCTTTTGTGATACTATCTTTGGTTCCTTTACTTTCACCATCCCAAAATGCTATGATAGTATCGGCATTGTTAACAATATCGGTATTTCTAAGTGGACCAGCTGCTGGTCCATGTTTCTTCCAATCTGGTTTAAAGATAAGTGTTTGAATGTTATTTTCATTTGCATATCTTTCACCCAATGAATCAGCACCTTTCGCACCACCACTAACCAATAATGTTATTGTATGATGTTTTAAAGTTTCTTTAACCAACTCATAGTCATTAAAACCTCTGCTACCAATTACTGCTAATTTCATGCGATACTTTCTCCGTATTTAGCTTTTGCTTCTTTTATTTTACCTTCACCAGTGTTTTTACTGATTAATTCAGTTCTATGTAAAAAACGTGTCAAAGATTCAAATAACTCTTGGTGTTCTGGCATGATTTCACTACTATAAACGTCAGATGGGTTTATCCAATGCAATGATGCAATATCATCAGATGGTTCAATACGTCCCCATAAGAACTTACCAATGAAAAGTGTTGTCATAATACCAGACTCTGTTTTACCATAACGCCAATCATTTATAGCAGCACTACAAACATATCTAATATCGTCAATTTCAGCGTTTCCACCAGTTTCTTCTTTAAACTCACGTTTAGCTGCTTGTTCCCAAGACTCATCAGTTCTATCAACAAACCCACCAATAAAACGATAAAACTCTTCGTTTGGTTTTTTAGCCATAAGGATTTGTCCTTTGTCGTTGTATACGGTGATATCTACTGTTGGATATGTTACTGGTCTAGCAGCATAAGTTGCGTGGATTACACCAGCTCTAAAGTCTTCTGATGCCAATATTTCTCTTGACACTTCTTTACGCACTTCAGTACCAGAATAAAATACATCTGTTGTGTATTCAATTACTGGATTTTTACCACTATAATAAGGAATAAAAGAGTCACGACTACCATACAATACCGCTGATAAATCACCATAAGGTGTTTTGATTTCAGCATCAAGCACTTGTGACCATTTAGCATCTGAGCGATTGTCTTTAAGTGGTAATACAACTGCTTTAGGATAAGCTTCTTGTATCATTGCTTTGCGTGATGCAAAGTCTAATGGATTATTCTTAGTTCCAGATATTACTGAAACACCTAAAAATATAATTACTTTCTTGTGGTTTTTATAAACCATGTTAAGTAAATTTCTTTGTCCTTCATGCAATTTATGCACTTGGAATCTAGCAACCACTACACCGATTTCATAATCGGATGGGTTAATATTTGATTTTGCTTCCATATTTTAATTTTATAATACAAATGTACAAAAGAAAATCCGAATAAGCAACTTATTCGGATTCTTTTTTATCTAATAAACCCCATGGTTGATTTTTCTTTCTCAACTTGGCTTGAGTAGAATCCTTTATAAGATTCTTTGATTAACGAAACAGTATCGGATAATGACCATTTTTCATCATCTTCAGACATTTCTTTAATATTATCAGATAAGTTAGCAATAAATGCACCAGTGATGTTTGGTTTTTTACCATTTATATTCTCAGTAAGTGCATCATACACTTCTTTAACTCTCCATTGTTCTGGTAAATGAATGTTACAAACTTTAATTATTTGGTCTTCATCTAAGAAACTATAATCTAATGTAAAGTTAAAACGACCTGGTCTTTCGGCAGCTTTATCAACCAACCCTTTGTCATTTGTTGATGCTAATAAACTAATTTTACGTTTCTTAACACCATCAAAGAATGATAAGAATTGGCCTAACAATGATGTGTAACTTCCATTATCACGTGAACCTAAGAATAAATCGATGTCATCCATAATGATTACAGCGTTATCAAAAATTTCACAACCTTCCATAATCATGGTCAAATCATTTGTTGAAAGAAATTCTGGAATAACAAATGTTACATTAGGTATCAATTTTCTAGCTATTTCACGTATAGATTCTGTCTTACCCGTTCCTGGTTCTCCATTTAACAAGTATCTAGCGTTCCCACCTCTCTTTACACGTGAGATAAAATGTTCAATAAATTTCATTTGAATATCATTCAAAATTAATTCATTTGATGACTCTTCGATATCAATTATTTCAATACCTTTAAATCTACCATCTCTTAACTTAACTTTGATACATTTACCTTTGTATTCTGAGTTATTAAACGAAAGATGTTTAATTTTCTCAATGATTTCATGTAACTTGTCGTTTGACACTCCATTTTGAATTGTAATGTGAAGCTGCACTTGTACTTCATTTCTATTATCAACAAAACTTTTTGTTTGAAAAAAGAATTTATTATCATTATCTGGCATATTACATTCATACCAAAAAGAAGCAGTATTATCAAAACTTCCATTCAAATATAGTCTACCTAAAGAATCTGTTGAACCATATGATGTAACTGTAACATCTTTTTGTTTTCGTTTAAAACAATCATATAGATAACTATTTATCAACGCCATTTCAACAAATGTACTTTCTAATGAAAGACTAGTGTACGTGTTATCATCATCGTCATCATCTTCATCATCATCAGATTCTAAATCAGAAATATTAAACCCACGAGGTGGTAAATTAATATCAATTTCCCCCAATAATGGATTACGTCTTTTCGTCATTTTTATAATTTCATCTAATGAAATTTCAACCTCTTTAACTTTCTTTTTACTTCCCATTTTAATTTAATTTTAGTGGTGTCCTACTTTTTCTACTTCTTTCTGTGACATGATTTGTTTCACATCGGTATAATGTAGTGGGTGATAATCTGTCATGCAGCAACCCACATCCATTACTTTTTTATTATAATACCAATCATAGTTGGAATCTTTCATCAATGACCCATGACAATGACCATGTAAGTGCCAAGCACCATGGTGTGCCTTATCCCAAGATAGTATTGGGTAGTGCATCATCATAATCTCTTGCCATTTTCTAGGGTTATCTTCATCCATTACCGATAAATTGATATAATCACTAACAGTTTCAAAACGATTTAGTTTTCTAATGTCTTTTTCTTTGTCATGGTTACCCAATATGTAATGAATTTTACCTTTTAATTGGTTAACTAACTCTTGTGTTTGTTTACCATTCTTATCAAAAGATAAATCACCCAAATAAAACACCACATCGTCTTCTGCAATGTAATGATTCCAGTTTTCAATCAAAGCTTCATGCATCTCATCAACATTTTTATATGGTCTTCCATCGTATTTAATCACATTTGCGTGGCAAAAATGATAATCTGATGCAAACCAAATACGTTGATGGTCTAATTTTAATTTCATAATTGTAATAAATAATTAAATGTTAATAATAATTGTGTGTAATGCAGCACTTGGTCTAATCCAATCACAACAAAAAAGTTATGATACTTTTCTTCTTTGTATAATTTACTAGTTAATCTACTCGTAAAATAATCTGTAACCCAATGACTAGCAAATATCGAAGTAAATGATGTCCAAATACCTAAACTAGTAACATGAATAGATGTAAAAGGAAAAACAAAAGCCCATAAAACAATTGTTGCAAATGTATATACAGATACGTGTAATGTAAGATAGTAGTTACTGCTACTTTTTCTAGTGCTCATGTGATGGGTCTGTAAAATAAAATCCGCAAACCAATGTACTACTAATATAAATAAAATATACCAAATCATGCTAACACTTCTTTAACTATTTTAGATACTACTGCATTATCTGCTTGACCTTTATACACTTTATTGAACGCACCCATCATTTTACCAACATCATCAATACCATCTTTTTTAAATGTTCTGATGATTGAACGAATACTAATTTCATCCATTAACTTTGGTAAGTATGGTTTGATGTATTCTAACTCTGCTAATGATTCAGCAGTATTGGTTTGTTTCAAAGACTTTTCAATTTTCTTTAAAATACCCATAACTGTTTCATCATCGTCTTTACCAGAGCGACCAGATTCATTTTGTATTTCACCCTTTACAACACCTAAAAAGTTTTTCTTTTCCATTTCTTTAGCTTTAAAAGCTGCCATGAAATCTGTGTTGATTCTTTCTTTTAAACTCATTTTATTTTTGTTTTTTAGTTACTAAATAATAGTGATAACCCTTATCACCATCTATAGCATAGAACGCATATTTTAACTCACCACTTTTTACCTTTTCTAAAAAAGGAAGTTTTTCATCAGCCTTAGCCTCTAACGATAGTCTAACATATTTGTTTTCACTTCGTTTAACTTTAGCCTCAGCTTGTTCTTCAACTATTGGTTCAACTATTGGTTCAACTTTAACCTCTTTTTTAGGTTTTTCCTCAACAGCAGTTTGAACCCTTTTCTTAGGTTCAAGTTTAACAATAGGTTTTGGTTCAGCTTTTTTACGTTCTTGTGCCATAATTTAATTATAGGACAAATGTACAAACAAAAAACTGATTAAACAAATTTTTTTTATTGTTTTCTTTGAAAATATTTGAAACGATATTTAAAACCATTTTCTTCATAAATGGCACTTTCATCTATCAACACCCATTCATCTGGGTTAAAACCTTGTAGGTAAGTGTCACCTTCAACTTCAGCCAACACTTCTGTAAGATATAATTTTTGAGCGATTGGAAATAATTCTTTATATATTTCTGCACCACCAATAACAAAATGTTCTGTAAGACCAAAATTAATTGATGATAATTCATAACCTCTTTTGATAAGGTCGATATCATTCAATACTGTGGCACCTTCTGCTTTGTATGTGGTATCTCTGGTAATAATAATATTATCTCTATTAGGTAGAGGTCTAAACTTCTCTGGAAGCGATTCCCAACACTTTCTACCCATGTAGACACGCTTTCCATCAGTAAGTGATTTAAAGTTCTTTAAATCGTCTGGGATATGCCATGGCAATTGATTATCTTTACCAATAACCATATTGGTAGACGCAGCAACTATAATACTAATCATTTCTCTTTGCGTATTATTTTACCATCTTGTTCTGTAATTGATACATACGTATCATTCTTACCATAAGCAAATGGTGTAAAAACTTTTGAATAACCTTGATTCAACCAACGCTTAAAGATTAATTCACCTTTTGCGTTAAATAGGTACAATTCGTTACCTAATATCTCTTTTTTAAACGTCCCTTCCATAATGAAACTATTGGTTTGTAAATATAAACTAAATTAACTATGATAACCATAAAGTTTAAAAAAACCAATGGGTATCTGCCGTGATAATGTGAATACGTTATAAATAAAATGCAACCTATCACATTCAATAATCTTAACAATACTATGTCTTTAACAATAAAAGATATTAATACTATTACTGAGGCAAAATATGCCAAAATTTCCATATAAAAATCCATTCTTAATTTGGGTATCTAATCACATAACTGAATATGTATTCAGCTAGGAACTTAATGTTATTTTCGTTATAATTCATATTAATTTAATTTTAAATTAGTTAATAATTCACAATTTAAACAATATAATGGTGCTTCGTCACCTATTGGTGTGTTAATATAAGGAACACCATTATTTGTTCTTACTTCAAGAACTTTACATTTTTCGAATTTACAGTGAACATAACACATAACAGCATCACAACGATTACATAAAGCAACTGGTTCACCAAAGCTAATTGAGATTTTTGGTTTCATTTTTTATAGCAATTTCTTTTTCCTCAGTGCTTAAAAGTCCTTTACCATATTTCTCAATTCTTTCGTAATACCTTTTTTTAACTTCTTCAGTTATTGGAATTGGTTTACCTTCATCATTAATCCTAACAAACTTTATGTTTGTTTTTATTGCGATTTCTTGGTCGCCAGTATAAACATCATGTTTTCTTAATTCTACATACAAAGTTATAGAAGTTTTTCCAAAATTCAAAACTTTTGCATATAATTTAATTATGTTATTTACCTTTACTGGTTTATCAAATATCAAGTCATCAATTTTAACTGTTACAACTCTTGGGGTATCACATATTTGTGCTACATACGCTGCACTGCTTTCATCAATAATTGATATTAACCTACCACCGAATACATTTGAATGTACACCGACATCACTGGTCTTGCATAAATAGGTTGTTACTAATTCCATATTTTCTTGTTTCACGAATTAATTAATTAATTAATACTAGTTGACCTTTCTTTCACCTTATTATCTAATTGGTCATTATTTAAACAGTAGCAGTCACCTTTGAAAACCCAACCTTCGTTTGTTCCAACGTTATCCACTTCCCCTTTTTTCTTAAATATCGCTTCTTCGAAAAATTTATCTTTTTCTTTCCACCCAATAATCCAACCTTTTGATAAATCAGATAAAATAGCAACAAAACAATAGTAATCACATTTCTGTCTTATGTTGTAAGCGAATATGTTAGCTCTGTGATATGGTTTTGGTTCAAAGTTTTGTAATTTTGTTTTAACATCGACTTTTTTACCTCTGATTATCATATCATAATCATATGAACCAACATATTTTGTTATCTTTTTAAATTGGTCCCAAACAATCACTTCACCTAATGCACCAACTTCGTTGCCTTTGCCTTCAGTCACTGACCCTTTCAAAACATTAAACTCATATAATTCTTTTGCTCTTTGTTTTTGGTCGTCAGTAATATCAATTTCAATCATTTCATATTATTTTATTTTAAATGTTATATTAAAGCATTTTTGTTAATTGCTTGATTGATTCAGTAATCAATTCGCTTTTTAATGCGTATTTATTTTGGTCAGCAACGTCAATTAAAATGCATAATGTTTCACAAACACATTTTATGTCATTTACAATCATTTCACGTGCTTCATCTTTATTTGTTGGTGATGGAATTTCAGCACCTTTACCAATCAGTATTGGTTGCTCTCTTTCTGTGTCTACGTCAATAGTAATAAGATTCTTCATAATAATTTTTTACTAAATATACAAATAAAAAATGGGTTTATCAAGTATTTATATATGTAAAACTTAATATTATGGCAAAAGCAGTTAAAACAGTATCTTCTACTAAAATTAGTAAAGGTAAAAAGAAAAGACCAGGAGTTCATTCTAAATGTAAAACTTCAGTATCTAAAAACGCTAAAAACTATAAAAAGAAAAGCGTAGGACAAGGTTAAAAACAAAAAAGGAGCTAATAGCTCCTTTTTTTATTTTCTCATTAATTCTTTTCTTTTTGATTTGTTTGCTTTATGTAAACCTTTTAATTTATCTGGAATACCTTGTTTTTTAGTTTTTGAAACTGCTTTTGACGCTTCTGAACCAGCTGGTTGTTGTCCATGTAATAATAATGCAAAATTTTTGTTAGTACAACAAGCTAATGAATCATCATAATCAATAGGTAATCTTTCATTAATTGCTTCTTCTTCACTAAACACAACTTTAGAATATCTTAACCCATTATCTACAATTGTGTTATAATTTTCTTCATCCATAGAAGCAATTAAATTCATATTGTTAGGTACAGATGATTTATTATTAATCCAAAAAGTTAATGATGTTGTATGTGTATAAAATGTTATTTCTGGAAATTTTTGACAAACTTTAATCCAAGCTTGGAAATAAGAATTAGAAAAGAAATCACCACCTTCATGAATTCTAAAAATTTTAGAAGTAAAATTAGCATTTTCTAATGATTCAATTATTAAGTTAGCCATGCCATCAACACCACCAGTTTTATTAGCATCCTTCAATAAATTTAAGTTACTAAAAACATTTTTATTTAATGAAGGATATTGACCTTGTTCTCTAGCAGCATAACATTGAAATTTAGTTTTTTCACTAGCTTTTTTAACAGCTGAACCATCTGAAAATCTTTTACCCATTTTAGCTGGAAAATTTTTACACGCTGTTGCTGCTGGACATGTAAAACCAGCTGGTAATGATAATGAAGGCCAGTCTAATTTTGTGTTAGATTTTGAAAACTTTAATAAACACACATTTTCATCTGTCGTTGGTTCTGATGGTTTATCTCCATGACCATATGGGTCAAAATCCTCTTCTTCTTTTAAATAAACTGTCAATTCATTTAATGCGTCAATATTTTCTTGTAAGTCACCAGAAAAATCATAATAATCTTTAACTGTTTCAAATAATTTAATTGAGTCTTCAGTTAAATTTGTTTTTATTATACCTTCTCTTAATAGTTTTTTAATCATGATATCTATTTTAGTTATAAATATCAAAAAACATTATAAAGTAAACTTTTCTATCTCAATAAACGGTATGAAACCATCTATTCTTGTTTCAGCAACATCTTCGTAATGCTGCAATTCTTCTAAGAAGAAATTACCCATAGTATAGTTGATAGTTAAAAACGTTTCCTTTTCAGCATCCCACATGGCAACATGTTTTCCTCTCCATCTATGACCATTGTAATAAACACCACCTTTTAAATCTGTTTTTGGTATCATCCTATCAACCATTTCTTCTAATTCAGCAGCATCTTTTTGTTTCTGAACTTTCTTTTCCTCTTTATGCTTGATTAGATTTTCTCTTACTTCATCAGCTTTATCTTTGCCAATAAGTTCAGTCAATTTATTATATTGTTCTGGTTTCATAATACGTTACATGTTGGTTTATTAATAGTTGTGTACCCGAAGAGATTCGAACTCTTGACCCCTCCGTTAAAAGCGGAGTGCTCTACCAACTAAGCTACGAGTACATATGTACCCCCGATGGGACTCGAACCCATGACCCCTCCATTAAAAGTGGAGTGCTCTATCCAGCTGAGCTACGAAGGCGTGTTTTTTCCATTGACACTCGTAACCAGCTTGGCCGAGTGCCTTATCGTTTTATCTTTCGCTTAATGTTGATAGAATTTTTCATAGTTTTTATTTTTTAAGTTTTTTATAATTTTATTTTAGTGGGGGCGGCTGGAATTGCACCAACGTTTTATCAAATTTACAGTTTGCGTGAATAATTTTGATTTTGCTGCAAACATTCTTTAATCTAAAAGGCAGAATGTGATTTATCTAACATTTCAACACCCCCATATTTTGAGCGAGAGATGGGATTCGAACCCACGACCCTCTGGTTGGTAACCAGATGCTCTACCACTGAGCTACTCTCGCATAGAGTGTGGTAGGTCAGCTGTACCTTGAGGCATCCACACTTGTTATTCCTCTTTTTGAGCAGATATTCAGAATCGAACTGAAATCCTAGGCTTGGAAGGCTAATATAATAAACCATTATACGATATCTGCAAATTTCGAAGAAAGACAGTCACGGCCACCTCTAGGTTCTTTCTTCTATTGTTAACCGAGGCAAAATGTGGCTCGACCCTAGTTAACACGTGAGCCTTTGATAGGATTCGAACCTACGACCCCTTCATTACAAGTGAAGTGCACTACCAGCTGTGCTACAAAGGCATAATTTTTGGTTGGAGGGGAGGGATTCGAACCCCCGTACCCTTACGAGAACAGATTTACAGTCTGCCGCCTTTAACCACTCGGCCACCCTCCAATAAATCAAGATAGCATTTTCTGATTCAAATTAAAAGTTTGATAGTTGTGAAATTGCTGAAGCTATCTTTTATTTTTCTTTTACAAATGTATGAACTATTTTTAACATATGCAAGTTTTTTTATTTTTTTTGATTTCCGAGAGGGCTTCGAACCCCCAAATTCTCACTTCAAAGGCGAGTGACTTTGCCAGTTTGTCTATCGGAAAATAACTTCCCATAACTTGTTTTTTTAATGGCTTATGGGAAACCATTAGGGTCGAATAGGTTGGATTCGAACCAACGTGCTCGGCATTCCAAATGCCGCTAGATAAACCACTCCTATACTACTCGATAATTTACATTCCTACTATTGTATATGTACAACCCAAAATAAACCAACATGTCAAATAACGTTCCTATTTTTTAAGAGGCATAGGTACCTAAAACAAAAAACCCGATGTCATTTCTGAAATCGGGTTTGGAATATCTTGTAATTTAGAATCTTTATTCTTCGTTACTCAACAGATATAACATACCCGATACACTAGGCTTTCCGCCTTGCGTTTGTTTCGGTTGATATGTAGTAACTGTTGTTTTCATTTCGCTTTTGTATTAATTAAATATATCGTTTTTTTTTAAAATTCAAAATTATACTACAAATGTACGAACTTTTTTTACATTTGTCAAGTTTTTTGTAATTTTTTTTTTAATTATTTTTAATTTTATTTAATTCATCTCTTATTTCAGCAGCTTTTTCGTACTCTTCAGCAGCAATAGCTTCTTCTAATAATTCTTCTAAAGATTTGTGTTCGTCTTCATCAAATGGTGCATCTGACACTTCTAATTTAACAATTTCACCATCTTCAACTTCCCATATTGTTTTTTTAAAATACAATTCATCCTCATTGAAATACTCAACTCTAGATGGTTCACCATATTCATTGTCTATTTTAAATTTTTCATCTTCATCATCTATTTGCTTAGCACTAGATAAAATGTTTATTAATTTAGATAATCCGTCACTAAATTCTTCTCTTGAAGGTTTAGATTTCTTTTTTGGTTCTTCAGAATTCTTTTTATTAAAGAATTCGTCAAATAGTTCATCAAATGTTTTCATTTTTACTTTTTTTTTTAAAAATTTTTCATGTAACCCAATAATCTTGTCTTTAATGAGTTTGATTGGATTCATTTTGTAAAGGTACATAAAAAATCCAAAAAAAACAAATGCTAACGCATACATAATCGCCATAGTCATCCAATAATTTTTTGTTAATAACGTAATACAGTAAACAACAACATCATAACCCAATGGATTAACAAATAATGCTATTGTTACAAATAAGTTTCCTAAAACTCTTTTTTTTAATCTAAAAAATAAGTGCGACAGCAATAAGAACACAAATGCCAATCCATATAGAATGTACATTGTATTCCAATAATCGTTGGTTAACTGCATCAGTTTGAAAACCAGTATGTCGAACCCTAAAGGGTTCAGAAAAGTCGCTATCATGAGGCAAACTGTCCCCACAACTTTTCTGCTTACTGTTACATTCACTATCCATTTTTTTTTAATTAAAAACAACAACCTTAACTCTGCTTAAAAGTTGTTCTTATGAACAAAGTCTTTATTATAAATATCTAATAAAACTAAATATACGTCTTTTTTTAAGATAATTAAAGTTTTTATCGTTAGCATACGCTTCTTTTTCAAAAGAAACATTATAATACCCCTTTCTATAATACTCAATAAGATACCAAATATAGAATGGTATAATTAACATTTCGATTTGTTGTCTTAGGTGAATCCTTTCATGGTTTATCAACTCTGGCGTTGCTACCACTTTGCTATTCAATATAACAAAAGGGTAGAACGCCATAGCTGCTGGTAATTGACCACCACCTAAAAAGAATGTCAAGAACCTTAAAAACCTATCACTTACTATTATCATCTTCAAAATTGTTTTGATAAACCCATATATGATTATATAAGTTTAATATTGTTAATTCTAATTGAAAAGATGGTGAATGTTCACTCTTATATCTGTCTAAATTACATTTAAACTCAAAGAATGTAATACCATCTTTAAAATCTCTAATACGACCAAACAACTGTATCTCATAGAAGAGATTTTTAAACAATCTTAATTGACCATGTGCAATTAGACCTAATTTACCAAAAAAATTTATCATTGTTACGATTTTAATAATATTTCTTTTATGTCAGCAACCACTTTTCTATGACCCTCACCATATGGTGTCCAAGCTAATCCCATTTTCTTTAAATCATAGTGTTTTAAGACTGTTGAATATTCAGTTGTACCCTCTGGGTTACCAATAATATAAATACTATCAGCCAATTCAGCAGCCAATCTGATATCGTGTGTTGAAAATATGATTGTGTTATATTCGTCAGCATCCAAAATCTTTTGGAAAGATGTTTTAACTTTCTCAATGTTTCCAACGTCCAATCCAGAGAATGGTTCATCCAAAATCATAAAATGTTTAGATGATAACATTTGCTCAATGATTGCAGTTCTTTGTCTTTGACCACCAGATAACTCACATGAGTATTTATCTTTGTGTTCTAATAAACCCCATTCAGTTAAAAACTCAGTAATCAACTTATCTTTCTCTTGTTTTGTCGTTTTACTTTTTCTTAATGCATATTGACAAATCTGATATACTGTTTTATGTCTGAACAAAGTGTATTTTTGGTCAACAAACCCTACATCACCTTCAGCCAATATTTTTGCATCATCTGCAACTTCTGTAGCCATATCACTTATCAAAATCTGGCCAGACATTGGTTTAACCAATCCAGTCAACGCTTTGAACAATGTAGATTTACCTCTACCAGAACGACCTAACACCGCAATTGTTTGTCCAGTGGAATCGTGACCATCTCTTACTATATTTTTCTCAATGATTGAAATATCTTTAAGAATTGTTTTTCCTTCATACCCAACGCTAATCTTATCAACGTATAATATTGTATCTAATTCTCTATAACTCATGTCTTAATAATTTGAATATCTGAATATTAATTTACGTAATTTAGTGATGATAAAGTCCAATGATAACCCTACAACTACAATTATAATTTGTAATGCAATTACTCTACCATTGTCACCTAACTTGTCACTATTTTTGATTAAGAATCCCATACCACCAGCTGCTGCTAATATAGACTCAACCGTTACAAGCATCATCCATACAATTGCTAAGTTTTGTCTTACCAACTCTAACACGTAATCTAATCTACCTTTGATAACTACTTCCCATAAAATCTCCCAACGATTGCATCCTAGCGTTTTTGCGTGGTCCAATTCTTCTTTGGGGATATCTTGTATCATTTGAATAAGAGAAGTCGTTAGAAACGTTGTCATGAACACTACAAGCACCCATACTTGAAGACTTCTAGCATCGTTAATAATGATAGCTAAATAAAAAGCAATACCAGTCAATGGAAGATATCTTAATTTAGATATAAATGTACCTACTGGCTTCATAATTGGAATTGCTGTTGAATATGCGATAACCAATGATATAATCACTGATAAGAATACAGCATGTGCACATAACGCAATTGAACTAACTATGTGAACAACTAATCCTTCAGCCCATAAGTCACCAAATCCATGGATAACTTGTGTTGGTGTTGGAAACATATGTGATGTTCCAAACATATTCAAGGTCCAAAATGTAAGTATAGCTACTAACCAACCTAACATGATTGTACCTCTTGACGTACTTTTAAGTTCTTGAAATGGTTTAATTAAATTTTTCATATTTTTATTTTTTAAAGTTCAAAAAAAATCCCTAACAAAGTTAGGGACTTTAATTAAATAATGTTAGTTTATTGTAACAATGTAATCTCTACACGTCTGTTTTTCGATTTACCAGCCGCAGTTGCATTTGTAGCTACTGGATTAGTATCACCTAAACCATCCACAAATTGAATACGTGCTTTAGGAATCCCACGATTAACCAAATAATCAACAACTGAGTTAGCACGACCTCTAGACAATACCATATTAGATTGTGGATTACCAACATTATCTGTATGACCAATCACTTTCAATTTAGTTTGTTCAGCTTGAATTAACAAGTTGTAGATAGTCTCTAACGTTTTCTCAGAACCTTGGATAGTTGTACTTGCAGTAGCAAAGCTAATGTTCCATTGTCCATCTGCCATCACTTTAGTTTTATTCTCAACATAGTTGAACTTTTGAGTAGTTCCAGCATCAACATCACTAATAGATTTCAAGAAGTATAAGTTAACAGCATCTTCGTATTGCACAACACCATCTTTACATGTTTCGTTGAAACCACATGGGTTCAAGTCAGTTAAGTACATAGATACTTGATTGTAAACCGCTTTATATCTGTTATTACCATCCGTGATTCCGTAGTATTGCATAGCATCAGCATAGTTAAATACACGTGTACCACCAATATTGTAATCTAAACCACCTTTAGTACCTTTTTGTCCTTTGAACATTTTGTACCAATAATCAGCAGTTTCAAAGTTGTATGTTTTTGCAACACATTCAGCAGCCTTACGGGCCCATCTATCGTATTGTTTAATTTGGTTACAAGCAGTATATGTTTGTTTCAAAATATTCGTTACTTCTTTTTCATGTTGTATCGCCCATTCTTTCACTACGATAATTGATGTAGCCATTTGGTTAACGAAATCTTTTGTTGTAACAACATCAGTAAACCCAGTCAACGCATCAAAAGCCATTTTATCACCTGGAGTCCATGTTGTTGCACCATCAATTTTATGGTTGATTGTCTTACCAGTCAATTTACCATCTTTAACTTCTTTCAAAGGTACAGTAAATCCAGTGTTTTGTGATTTAATCAATTCTTTTACAGAGTTGATAAAGTCATCATCTTGTGACGGTACAAAGTTCAATGCATTAGCATCAAAAGTTGTTGGGTCTGGATTAACTGGAATACCATTCGCAGATGCATAGTTTACAGCTACTACCCAGTCACCATCACCGATTACTGATGATACAACCGCACCTCTAAGTGTTTGTGGGTTATCTTGCCATACTTTTGGACCAATTAATTTGTCCTCCCCATATGATAAACCGATTGCACCGATATTAACTACGTGATATTTACCTTTACCAAACTTCTCATCTAACGCTTTTTGAGTAGTTGTAATGTAAAAAGGCACACCATCACCCATGATAGATACAGCAAACGCTGACTTTTGTGATTTTGGATAAGCAACACCTTTGCTAAATTCATCAACAAATTTTATTTGCATATCACGTAAACCACCAACCATATCTTGTCGCACGATTTCCAAGTTTACATCAGCAGCCTCCATAAGAGACCCTTCAGTTGTTCTTGGTCCACCATTTGCTACAATCATACCAGAGTTACCATTCCATGCGTACTCAGCTATTCTAATCAACTTACTTTCGTCAAAGTTACTAGACACTTCCGTAGATGGTAAAGGTAATTCAGCACCTTTAGTTACGTTGTTTAAATCGTCAGAATTGATTGCTAACGCTTTCATTTCTTTTGACACTGCAACTCTTAAACCTGGTGCGGCCATATACACAACTGCTAAAACAATTGCTAAACCAACACCCATAATTAACATTTTACTTAATTTGGTCAAACGATTCCATTTTGCCGCTAAACCACCTTGTACTCCATTAACATTTTCCATTTTTTTCTTTTTTCGTTTTTTACTTTAATAATTTATTTTTGTTTCTAAGATTAAAATCTGTATTTTTTAATAGATTTAATCCACTCTAACAAACAAGAGATTTTTACGTGATTCGATGTTTTTGACATTTTCTTTTTTTTTTAGTTAAACATTTAATTTGATATTACAAATGTATGGAGAATATTTTAATTCTCCAAACATTTTGCAACTTTTTTTAAAATAATTCTCCAAATCCTCCAGATTTAACTTTATCTGATTGAGAAAGAGTATATTCTGGGTTTGAATATTGTTTTGCTTGTGGTATGATATCTTGACCAACTTTGATTTTATCAGCCACAGCATTCAAGTTTGCATACAATTCATCAGAATCTAATGAGTAGTTACTTGTAAGTGTTTCGATATCTCTCAAGTTACCAGCAGTAATTGCGATATCATTAGCAATAGTTGATGTTACAACATCCAATGCATAGTCGAATTCCCATCCTTTTGTGAAACCCATTGCTGATTTAGCAGCACTAGTCGCAGCATTAGATTTTTGACCGAACTCATAGTCTTTCTTCAACATATCTATAGTTGCATCAAAGTCTTGAATTTTAATATCCATAACGGTTTCAACCATTGTAAGTTTTTGACCCATTTTCTTCATGATAGCGGCACGTGAACCATACTTTTGAACAAAGTCTTTAGATTGGTTTAATTTGTTAGCTACACGTTGTGCTTCAGCCAAAATCTTTTGTAATTCAGATGCTCTGTTTACATAATCATCTTCTGATTTAGCATCAATACCCATCTTTTGAACCATAGCATCCATTTCATGCTTAATCTTTTCAGCTTTACCTTGTAAAGAGATGATACGTGTTTGACCAGATTCAGCTTCTTTCTCAGATTTATCAGCTTCTACTTCCATCTCAGTTTTTAATGAAGCGATGTTACCTTTAGCTGTTCTGAAAGTACGTTGATTTTCAAGCATTTTTTGTCTTTCGATTTCCAACTGAGCAAATGGGTCATATTTGATAAGTGCTTTGTGTAAAGAACGTGTAAATAAACGAATCCCTTTCACAATCACTGGTGCCATAATAACTCCAGCTATAATCAAAACACCAGTTGCTGCTACAGCTAAGAATTGTCCAATTGCTTGGAAAACTGGTGGTAATACATAAGTCCATGTTAAATAACCCACACCAATAAGTGCTGCTAATTTAAAGAACCAGAACATTCCTTTTTCACCTTTACGGAAACTGTCTACCTTTGCAGAGATTTCGTTTTGGTCAAAGTGTTTTAAAATTGGCAACTCAGATAAATTCGCTTTAAATGATGTTGCTGTTTCAGTTTTAGTTTGCATTTTTCTACTTTTTATAAATTGTTAATAATTCCATTTTTAACTTGTTCAATAGATTGAACGATTTTGTTTTTAGCCATGTCATTTGCTGACAATTTGCTATCTACTTCACTCATCATCGGTGCATACTTCACATCGATAACTGATAATTTGTTTTCTCTGTCAGCAATCTGAGTTTGGATTGCTTCTAGTTGTTGTCTTAACAAAGATAATTCACCTACAAGAGATTCATTCTCATTTTGTTTTTGAGTTGTTAAGTCTTGTTTCTTAGATAAACCTTTTGAGTTATATTCTTGGTAAACTTTGTTAATTTCAGCAATATAAAACTCTGATTGTTGCACCAACTTATCTTTCGATATAGACTTGTCCATAGCACTAGCCATAGTCAATGCCATAACATAGATTTGTGGATTTGTTGGTCCAGCTTGCATTACTGCTTGATAAAACTCATAGAAGTCATACCCAGGTTGGTTTAATGAATCAAAACCATTTTGGTACAAATCAAATGCTTTCTCTAAATGCTCATTAGACACTTGTGTTGGTATATTAGTTGTTGGTGTTTCTGTTTTACCAAAACCAAACGCACTAAATAACCCTCCACTTTCTTCTACTTGAGGAGTAGATGATGGAAACTTTGTAGTCGCAGCCGTATTAGTTGGTTTTACGGTTTCCACTTGTTTTGGTTGTTCGTTAGCGTTTTCATCACTAACAATGAATAAATCTCTTAATCCCATTTCTTAAATTTTTAATGTTGATACAAATGTATACATAATATTTTGATTATGCAAACTTTTCTGGAACTTTTTCTATGTGTCTTGTTAAAATAATATAAGAACACCATGCAATGTCTTCTGTTTGCTCAAAAAACCCTTCTTGAATTCTATAATGTGACATATCACAATTCCACAAAGTATCTTTGATACCTTCAGCAAATCTATTAATATTGGTTGGTACTACTCTAGGTACTGGAACTTTGATTGTTTCTGGTAGATATTTTTCTTCCAATTTATGATACCATTTACGATTATCATAAAAAGATTTCAAATAACCTTCTTCATCTTCTTCCCTTTTTTTGTCGTTAAACCAATATGGTTCTTCCTTTTTCTCTAAGGTTTCCCATTCAGCAGTTTCTTCTTCAGATACTTGGATAATTGTTCTAGATTTTAGCATATCTGTGCTAAGTGTTGGTAAATGTAGTGCTACGATGTATTCACCTACCATCATACCTAATTGATAATTTAAACTAATTCTTTTTGTTTTCATTTGACAAAGGTACAAATAAAAAATGACACTACCAAACGATAGTGCCACTTTTTTGAAGGAAGCCATAGCTTTACAGTAAATTACCAACCTTATTTTTTTGGGACCGAGAGTTTTAACACCCCAGACTACCACCACTTTGTTTTATAAAACAAAGAAACATTGTACAGCGTGTAGGATTCAAACCTACGACCCATCTGCCAGTTAAAACCAACAGTGCTCTACCAGCTGAGCTAACGCCATATTTGAGTATCAAGATTGCTCTTTTTGTGCTACCATTACACCACACGCCCACACCTCTGTTAGGACATGCTGGGATTCGAACCCAGACCGCTTGTTATCCATACAATTTTTGAGTTTAATTGCTGAAACAATCTTTTAATTACTCTGTTTAAGGAGCAGAGGACTCCAATTTGGGGGACAAGATTAACTTTTTTTCATACGTGCTCTAACCAGCTGAGCTAACCGCCCATTATCATGGACAGTGTGGGATTCGAACCCACGACCACGGCATTAACAAGGCTTGAATTTTTGGTTGCTGAAATAATCTTTTTACCCTTGTAACATTCTACGCAGTTCCCCACGTAGAATATCATTGCTAATTACTTACCAGCTGGTGCAACGTTAATTGAACCTACTGACCCAGCTTTCGCTCTTTCGATACCAGCAGAACGCTCAGCATCTAATTGTTCGTACAACTTAGTAACTTGTTCTTGTAAGAACGAGTTTTGTGTTGCTAACGTACCAATTTTTGCAGCGTTTTCAGCAGCAACAGCTTTGTTCTCAGAGTGAATTAATTTAATTTCATTCTCGTACTGAGATTTTAAAGTTGCAGCTACAGTAGCTACTTCTTTCTTAACTGTTGCTTCAGTGTTTGTTCTAGAAGTTTCTAAATCAGAACGTAAAGTTGTTAAGTCAGCTGTTGAAATAGATGTGTATCCGTTTGAACGTAACCACTCATTTACAACTCTTTCTTGGTTAGCTTTGAAAGACAATTCTAACTCAACGTCATATTGTCTACGTTTCTCAGCGTACTCTACTTCTAATGAAGCGATTGACTCCTCTTTGTTAGCTACTAACATAGTTAATTGCTCTGACTGGTCAGATAAAGTAGAAACTGTTGCAGTTGCTGCTTTTAATTCGTTAACAGCCTTAGCGATTTGTGCTGCTGCTTGTCCTAAAACTACTTCTGTATTTGCAGAAGCTTTTCTTGCTGGTGTACTTTTTGGTGTTGCCATACTCTTTTTTTTCTTTTTTTTTTTACTTTTTTATTTTATGATAATTAATCCAATTTTTATGTTACTAATATACGACATTTTTAAGCAAATGTCAAGTTTTTTAGTAACTTTTTTAAAGAAATTTAAGAATGTAACACCCTCATTTCTAATACTTTTCAAAGAACTTTTTCTATACTACAAATGTACTAACTTTATTTTACATTTGCAAGTTTTTTTCAAACTTTTTTTCAGAAGTCATGAGCCGAGTATTTTTGACCTTCACGCTGGTACTCGTTCCAACTTGGCTAATGCTGCTCACTCTTCTTTTGTCGGAAGGGTTAGATTCGAACTAACACTTTTCGGTTCCTAAATAGCGTTTAAATTGCTGAACTTAATCTTTAAAACAGATTAATCTTTTTGCATTCCGCTGCCTCTACCAATTGGGCTACCTTCCATTATTGTGATTCCGACACGATTCGAACGTGTGACCTACGCATTAGAAGTGCGTGGCTCTATCCAGCTGAGCTACGGAACCGTAATTTAGTGAGTATCATAGTGGTTATGTGAGGCACTACTGAGAAATAATTTAACGGTTTGCCAGCCTTTTCATGTTCAATACTCTAAAGATTCTACTATCTCCATTACTGAGAATCACCTAAATGTGGACCACCTTGGAATCGAACCAAGCACCTACTGATTATGAGTCAGTTGCTCTAACCGAATGAGCTAGAGGTCCAAGTGTAACCGAAAAACTATCTTCGGTTACGTTTTTTTAGAAATTTAATGTTTTTTGGTTTGATGAACCATAAAGATTAATTTCATAGTTTTCTGGTAATTTAAGATTCTTAACAGTTTCGTTTTTAACGAATTTCTCCCAACTATATGCGATTAATTTCATTAAAGTTTCACTAGTGATTCTGTAATTATCATCAGTTGTAGATTTAAGTAATCTATTTCTTAATGAAATAATTGGTGAACCTTGTTTTAAATCGATACCAGTTGATAGTTTAGTTAAAAACTCATCAGCTAAAACTTCATCAATCTCAGATAACAAATAATGAAACCCACCTAAAATAGTTGCTTTCAATAACCCATTACTTTTTTTCGACATAGCAGCACCAAATTTAATGCTCTCATCAACATTTGTTAATGTTGTGTAGTAACTTTCAATTTGAGTATTTGTCAAAGTTCTACTTTCTGATGCTCTATAAACAGAACCAAAATTTCCGTTTTTAAAAGAGTAAACAAATTTACAAACAGATGCAGCAGTTGTATAATTACCAACACCAGCAATAGCTAAAACATCAGAACCAGTTCTTTTTCTACCGTTATCCATAGTAGCAAAACTTTTAGGGTCAAGACCAGTTGTAACTAAAAATCTCAATGCAATACCAGTTAAAACAATTGCTTGTAATCTGTGTTGACCATTTGACACATTAGCTTTACTGTTGAAAGATATTGGTTCTCCATTGAATGACCAATTACCAGAATTAATTTCTTTAACTAATTTAGCAACATTACTTTGTGAAAAAGGTCTATTTTCGCTATTGTAATTTTCTAGTATTTCAGCCGCTAAATCTGGGGTTACTAAAACAAACCTTACTTCACACTCATGACCGTCAATTACATCACGACCAACTTTTGACCCGATAGTTGTGTACGCATCTAACAAATCAATTAACTCTTCAAATTTTTGTTTGTCGATATCGATATCGACTGTTTTACTTTCATTATTCATATTTACTTTTTTTACAAATTTACAAACTATATTTTAACTTTGCAAGTTTTTTTGCAACAATATATAAAAATTTTTTATTTGCTGCTTTTTCTTTCCACGTTTTATGTTCAGCAATTGATTCATTCAATGCATTTGATACCCATGATTCATCTTTAAGTTCATTTGATTCTAAAACAAAATGGTATAAGTCCCATGGATTTATTGTTGCGTTTTCTGTATTAATTGTTAGATACGCATAATCAACATAGTCATTTTCATTTTCTATATAAATTGAATAGAAATCATCATCATTTTCTTCATAATAAAAACCACCAACACCCACATTGTTATCAAAATCGGTCACAATAAAAATATCATTATTTGATGTTTTATTGTGAAACGCATGTATCTGTTCATACAGACCTTTACCGATAGACACAGACCAAATATTAGTATAATCATCATCAAAAGAACCACTTAAATCTGGGATGACATACAACTCATCACACGATAATAATAAGTCATGTGAATAAGTACCACCAGTGAACTCAACGATTTGAACATCAAACACGGAAAGAGTTTGGCGAACTCTTGAAACTAAGTTAGGGTTCGCCTTATTGGACTTTGCAATGTAAACTCTTTTCATTTTTTTAGATTTATCTAATTTAAAATACATTGATTACTTTTCTTCACCAAACCACTCGTTGAAGATTGATTGAGCTTCTTCCAACTCCATTTCTTTAAGAGTGATTTCCATTCTAGTTGAATGTAATTCACGTACCCATAATTTAGCGTCAAAATCTTTTGAACCTGGACGTAAGCTATACGTGTTGTCTGGTGCTAAGTCAGTTAGGTTAGCCAACTTGTTTTGCAACTCTAATTTTTCTTTCTTCAATGCTTGAACGAAAGATTCTACTTCTAATACAGTAGTGTCAGCTAACATCTTAGCTCTTGCTTCTTTGATTTCAGCGTTAGATGCTGATAACGTTTTTACAAACTTACTCATTTTATTTACTTTTTAAATTTATACTACAAATGTATGGATAATATTTTAATAATCCAAATGTTTTTTAATTTTTTTTTTAATCTAAATAAATGTCGTGGTATTCAATTGCATATGCATTAACCATTGCACCAATTTCAAAATAATAATAGAACATACCTTCACTACGTGAATTTTCTAACATGCTAACTATATAGTTAGCGATTAACTGTAACACTTTTATTTTAGTTTCTTTTTTCATATTACAAATGTACATTAAATTATTGATTAATCCAAATTTTTGTTTGTGTTTTCTTTTAAAACTTTGTTACCTTTCGTATAAGGTGGGTCGAAAACACAATGTCTGCAACCAGAGCCGCAGCAAGTCCCTCTTTTTTTTAGATAGCGTTCAGTATAAACTATCTTCCCTTTTTCTAGGTAATAATCTATACCTTCCTCAAAACTAAATTTTTCCATGTGGAGCAGAAGAGAATCGAACTCTCCACTCTCTCCTTGCAAGGGAGAAACGCCAGCCTTGGTACATGCTGCCCCATATGGTTTGGTAACTATTTTCAAGTTTCGAACCTCTTAATAGCTTTTAGTATCCATACCCACCAAACCACTGGGTATTTACAATTGGCGGTCTATGAGAGAATTGAACTCTCACCACAGCATAGACAGTGCCGTATCCTAGCCATTGGACCAATAGACCGTAATATCTGTCTTTCCAGATTGTCATACTCATCCTCTCCACCGATACGTAACTATCAGTGCGAGCGTTTATCTTCTACCTTTAACCCATCCTTCAATTAGGTATGTGTCAAGGTCTTCTTTTTTAATTTTTTTATTAACA
>Ga0208856_1000198_pt1 | contig 25738 bp, 30 predicted proteins | sample LakMenEpi13Jul12_FD_150690 | JGI IMG/M metagenome (GOLD analysis project Ga0208856, IMG submission 150690) | Freshwater microbial communities from Lake Mendota, WI - 13JUL2012 deep hole epilimnion (SPAdes) | ecosystem: Environmental > Aquatic > Freshwater > Lentic | place: Lake Mendota, Madison...
ACTTATATTGATCTAATTGCGGAAAAGACTGTTGATGAAAAAATCGTCAAAGCTCTCCGCAAAAAGATTAATATTGCTTCTGAAGTATTAGGTGAAGAATTAAGATCTTGGATTTGATTTTAAAGTTTCTAATACGTCTTTTTGCCAGTCTTTTACAAACTGTTCTGCGTTCTTGAAATAGTTATTCCAGAACTCTTTTACTTGACTATATGTAAACATATTTGTCTCCTTTGTTTATGTTGCACTGCAACATATATAGAGATTAAATATTAATTTTCAAGTACTGATTTTTCTCTTGAGATATGGCCAAGAACTGTACCTTTATGAATACCTTCTTTAATAGTGTAACCTGAAGTTCCATTACCATTGATTTCAACTTCTTTACGGCTTTTCATTAATATATTATTTTTCATTGTTATTTCTTTTTCTGCATAATTTTTAGCTATTGGATCAGTATAAGTTAAAGTGTGTAATTCTTTTAGATCATGTTCTCGGTCTAAAAATTTGTATTCTATTTTTGTCGTATTAAAATCTTTCTTTATCTTTTCACATATTGTTTCAGGATCAAATTCACCGCAGGAGTAAACATCAAACTGAAGCAAGGCGGGGTCTGGCTCGTCCCAGACGTGCATTACTATATGAGATGTTTCAATGATTGCAGCACCTGTAATTCCACGATTCCCGATCATATGAGAATACTTCACGTATGGTCCTAACATAACCTTCATACCTATTTCTTCTATAAATTTCTTAAACCACTCTGTAAGCACAGCTTCATCCATTGGAGGATTTTTAGCTTCTGCTCGGACTATTAAATGTTTGTGTACTAAAATATTATTCATTAACGCGTCATACAACTTTTTGAAGTTAATGCAACAAATTATTTTTAGACAAGAGGAGAATAAATTATCTTGCCATCTTGTTTAGATGCTTTAAGATACTGTCGTCTATTTTTGGCAGCAGAGTAGCTACAATGAATCCATCCAGAGTTAGGTTCATCAGGAGTCCAAAATTCAAGTATACATTGATCGTAGTCAAGATTTTTAACTATCCAATCACTTACATCCTTATTAGAAAGACCAAATACCTCAAAATCTGCGGCTTCACCACGAGTATGTTGACTCTTACTAGATGATCCTATTCTTTCACAAAGCTCCGCTGAACGATACCCAGAACTAACTGTTATAGGTAAATTAAAATTATCTCTTACTGGCTGTAGTATGTATTGGCAAAGTAGTTGTAGATTAAAGATGTGATCTTCATTTGGTTCGTTTGGTATTCCAAGTCTTATTGCTTCTTGAGATTTTGTTAACTCTTCTAACGTAAAGTTGTTACTTAACTTCATTTAAGTTTAAATAGAATAGCTATGAGAGTTAATGCGAGTGCGCCCATTCCTGTAAGCATGGCTTTTTGAATCCAATCTACTTTCTTTTCTATTTTGTAGATAGCACAGCTCATGTGTTTAAGATGATTATTTTTTATTACGGATATATCTTTTTTAAGATTATCTACTCTATTGTATAAATCTACCATATGTTCATCTAGTCTTGATTTTATAATTCTTTTCATGCTGTTCTTTGTTTTTGTCTAATTGCTTGTTCAGTCGGTGATAATAGCGCTTGTTCTACGGGTGTCAACTTTGTTATTGGATTAACTTGATTGCCAGCTACAGCCGTAGGTAAATTAATTTGGCCATATCCTGGTATTTGTGTAGGATTTGGCAATTGTGGTAATGCTGAAACAGGTTCTAAAGTAGGTTCAGCTAGGTTTTTAAATGGGTTTTCTATTTCAGGTAATGTACGTTCTGTTAACGGATAGTTAATTAATTGTTGTTGTATATCAGAAATTATATCACGAGCTTGTTCATATGGATTTTCTAATTCTAATTTTCCAGCAATATCAACAAAAGCTTGTTCAATATCTTTTGAAATTTCATATGGTGTAAATATTCCTGAATTAACTCTTTGAAAATCTTTATTTGAAATTCTTTCCGTTTGTTTTACTATGACATCTTCACTTGTGCCTAAAGTTTCTGCCGCTTTCAAATCTTTATAAAAGTCTTTTCTAACACTAAACAAAGCTCTGTTAGCATTTAGATAAGCATCTACAATTTCTTCTGGTGTTACAGGCCCACCTTTTAATGTATTTCTAGTAAATAACTGTCTAGATTCCCTAACTCCTTTTTGATATTCGGAAACTTTAAATTTTAATCCACGTTCCACGTTTACTTTAACTGGTCGAAGACCTGTAAATCCAGCTAACTCATCACTTAATTCAAAAGTTTGTCCTGATTTATCAAATTTTCCTTTTTGAATTATATCAATAGGTTCAATCGCCAAATCTAATCTTTTCATTTGTTCATATGAAAATGGAGCTTGTGACTCAATTAAATGTTTAATAATTGATGTCATTTTATTTCCATCTGTATCTTCAGGATTATATATTTGTACTCCGTCTCTTGTTTTTCCACCTCTAACAAGTATGTCTGTAATCGCTTCTGTCCATATAGCTTCACTTATAAATGGTTCTGCTATTTCTTTAGTTGCAACGGCTAAACCTTTCATAAAGTCATCCATTATTCCATTGTTATCTGTTCTACCTTCTGCAACAGCATTAAATACAGATTGAAAAGGTCTATATAATAAATCGTAAGCGTTAGCGTGACTAAAATCTATATACTTTAATTCTCCTGTTTCTTTATCTCTTATTGGAACTAAAGTTGAATTTCTAGACCAATCAGCAACGTATCTTCTCATTGCTTCTATTTCATCTTCAGTAACGTCATATAAAGCTTTAGCTCCCTCAACAACGGCTGTTGGTACAGCTACTGCAGTTGTAGTCATTCCTATTAATCTCTTATAACCAATACTAGCTAAAGGTTTAACAAGTTCTCCTTTGTCATTTTTAACTTGCATTGTAATTTCATTTAAAGCTCTTCTAACAATATTAGTAGATGTTCTTATTATTTCTGCTGGAAAAGATACAAAGTTACCAAGAGGTAATCTACGTAATCCTTTTATAAAATCTCCAACGTAATCATAATTTGGAATGTTATTTCTAATAATATCTGCAGCTTCTTCTTCTAATTCTTTTACTGTTTTATTTATACCTGCTTTAGTATACGCTGCTCCAAGTCTATCTTTTTCCATAGCCCAAGATGTAATTTTCCAAAAATCATCTTCTGCTGTATATAAATCTTCAGAAAACTTTTTAAGTTTAGACAAAGGTCTTAACATTAAACTCAAAAATTTATCTGAATTAACTGTTTCGCCAAAACTAATATCTTTTAATAAATTATTCAAATCTCCAAGTGCAACGTTTTTATTAACTACCCCTAATTCTAATAGTCTTCTATACAAATCATTACTTTGTCTTGTTCCTGGTAATGCTGTTTGTAATGCAGAGTATGCTTCACGCATTGCTTTTGGTGTTGGTATAATACCATTTGCAGTTGCAAAAGCTCCAGCGCTAATAAAATTTCTTACGTGTGTAACAGGAGATAAAACTGTTTTAGCTAATTGAGAAGTTGCTTTTGGGTATAAAATAAAATTTTCATATATTTTACCAATGAGACTTTTACTTCTTGTTTGTGCTGCTGTTTCTTCTAAAGCATCTGCAATTTCATTAATTGCATATTTACCTTCAAGTGGATTAGTTATCCCAGCTTCTAAATTATTTCCTGTTTTAAAATCAATTTTTCTAAAATCAGGACCTAAATTTCTTAATGCTTCTGCTTCATTATCATAAAAAATACCTTTACCTCTTTTAGATAATTCATCTGATTTAACTAAAAGATCTTGAAAAAATTGATTTCTTCTTGTAACTAAAGATAATCTAGCAGTTCCTCCTAATATTGTTTGCATTGGATTTTTAGTTTTACCTAATAATTCTTCTATTATTTCTCTATTTTCTTTTGGTAAATCTTTTAAAGAAATAAATCCATCTCCTTTAACTGCATCATCTAAAACTGTTTTACCAACAAAAAAATCTGGAATTTTAAATATAGGATCAGCAGGTTTATCCATTCTAAAATCATCTGGAAGTCTAGCTGATTTAACTAATCTTTCTACAAATCCCTCTGCCTCTAAATCAGTTATAGATCTACCATTTTGTAAAGCAGCTTGCTTAAACATTTCTTTTGTTTTTTGAACTACTTCTTCTGTTGGTTTAAAACCTAAAAAAGGTAAGATAGATCTGTTTTGAAATATATCATAGGTAGAACCTAAATAATTTTTAAATTTATTTCCAAATAATTTTTTAAAATTACCTAAATCTTTAGGATCTAATTTACCACCAATAGAACTAAACATGTCCCCCCATCCTGATCTTATTACACTTAAACCAGATAAAATACTTTGTATATTTTCTTTTTTTGCTCCTGCAGATTTTAAATCATTTATTACAACTTGTTTTAATTCTTCATCTAAATTACCAAAAAGAACTTTTCCTGCATCATCAATAACAGGATCTCCAGATAATAATAAATCATTTATTTTTCCTAAACTTTCTGTTCTTTGTTTTGCTGTTTTTTTATCAGCAACTGTTTTCCATGCAGGAAATATTGAATCAATATCTTGATCTAATGTTTTAGATATTTCTTGAGATAAATTTAAATCTACTGATCTTCTTCCTATTTGTTGTCTTTCAATATCAAAAAATTCTTGAGTTTTACCTCCTCGAGCTCTTGCAAAAGAGGCCACTTTATCTAATAATCTATCTAACTTATCATGACTAAATCTTAAATCTTTTCCTCGATCCGCTAATTTTTTAAGAGAAACCCCTGTTCCACCTATTAATCCTGCAAACAAAGCGCTTTCAGTTCCAAACTTTGTTCTATTAATTAATTCTCTTACTGGATCATAATCTTCTCCTTCTTCACCTCTATTAAGTTCAGTAGGTCCACCTAATAAATCTCCAAAAGTTCCTACATCTTCTACATCACCTACAAACACAGCATCAGATAAACCTCCACCTATAGCTCCTGCTGCAAACGTTGCAAGTTTACCTTTAGCATTTAATCTTTTATTTAAATCTACTGCCGTATTTTTTGCTTTTATTAAAGATGGATTATTTAATGTAAAATAATTTCCAGTTTTTTTAGCAGTGATTGCATTTTTTGCTAAACTAGATCCTAACTTAAAACCATAAACACCAGGCACACCAAGATTAACTAATGCTTGTGTGATTTTACCTGCAGTAGTTGCCTCTGCTTTTTCATCAAGTTCTGTAAGATCATCAAAATATTTTTCTACTTCTGCAGCTTTATTCGTTCCTGCACCTAAATCATAAAGAGTTGCTCCTAATGAAAATGCACCTTTTGGTATTTGAATTAAACCAGAACCTATTCCTGATAATATGGATTGAATAGTACTTACAGAATTGTTTTCTTCTGCATTATTTAATTCATCGGAAAATTTTATTTGTACCATTTAAAAATTCCTACATGTAATTTTCTCTAGGATTTCCTTTTTCATCTAAAAAATAATATCTATTATTAATAACATAAATAATTCCAGGTTCCATTAAATTTCTATCAGGTAATTTTGTTTGTTTATTTAAAATTGAATTTCCACTAGCAACTTTGTCAGCTCCAAAAGTTCTAACAGCTGCATTCATGGCAGCTTCTTGTGAATTATCAAATACTTTTCTATTAGCAGCATATAATTCAGAAATACCTTTAGGTTCTTTTGCAGATAATTGTTTTTCTAATCTAGTTAACTGATCATCACTTTTAGCTCTAGCAGTTTCAACTGCTATTCTTCTTTGTATTGCTAATTGAGCAGCCGCTTGTCTAATATCTCTAGGTTTATCAAAAGCTCCTGATTTGTTAATTGATTCTAATACTTGTGGTGCAGCTTCTCTTAAATTTCTACCTTTAAAAAAACCAGGTGCTGCAGCAAGTAATGCATCATAAATAGATTGTGATCTAGCTTCTTCTCCACCTAATAATTTTTCATATAGTTTTGATTCTCTTTTAATTTTTTCTTCATCAAAAATTTCTTCATCTAAATCTATACCACCCGTTACTGTTTTTGTTCCTACTTTATTTGGTTCTTCCATTGCTTTTCTTGGAGGAAAAGATTCATCTGATATTTCAAAAGGTTTTGATCTAGTAATCTCTAAACCTCTTTGAATTGCTTCATCAAATTGTTTTGGAGTTTTAGGTCTGTTTCTTTCATAGATTTGTTCTTCTGTTGGAGCAAAAATACCACGTCTATTTGCTGTTGCTATATCTTGTTGTCTTCTTTGAAATGGAGTAATATTTTGAGCACTAAATCCAGTAAAAGGATTATATATACCTATTTGAGATAAATCATCTATTCCTGGAATTGTAGAAAAACCTCCTCTTTGAAATTCTACTCTGCCACCATCCATGTATCCATCATCAAGTCCAGATGTAATTCCCGTTCCGCGACTATCTACTGGCCCACCTCTAAACATTGGTCTTCTTAAAATTCTACTCATTATCCGAATATTCCTCCTTTACCTAATACCTTACCAGCTAGACCTCCTAATCCAGCTAAACTTCCAAATAAAGTTTGTGAGGCACTTGCAGGTTGAATTGGATTATAAGTTTGAACTTGTCCAGGGAAACCACCTGCTAAACCTGTTAACTGTTGTCCAACTAAACCATATCTAGTGTAAGGTTCGAATGCAGCTTCTTTTGCAGCAGTAGCTTGTGCGTCTAATATAGCTTGTTGCTGTTGTTGTTGCTGTTGGCCAAGAGCACTCATTGCTCCAATTTGTGATCCTAATAATTGTGGTTGTAAACTTGCTAAACCTTGTTGTTGTTGAAATGCTTGTCCAGCTGCTTGTTGAGCTTGACCAAATCCTTGTTGTAATAATTGAGCTTGCAATGCCGCTCTGTCTTGTAAAGTTTGTGCACCATATTCTGCTCTTTGAACTCCTTCTCTAGCTCCACCAAAAGCTCCACCTGCAACAGCTTGAGCTTGTTGTCCAGCCATAGCCATTTGTCTTTGTCTATCAAATTCAGTTAAAGTAGTATCTATAACTTGTTGTTGATATGGAGACATAAATTGTTGATATGCTTGTGGTCCTGAATATTGTTGTGCTTGATTTAAATATTGTTGGTAATCACCTAATCCACCAGCTAATCCTCTAGCTTGTTGTTGTAATTGAGTTTCAGGTGCAACTTGTTGTGCATAAGATGCAGTATTAATTGCAGCTGTGGTTGATAGTAATGGTAATAATCTTTCACCTAATGCAGTAAAAGCACCTGTTAAATATGGTGAAGGAAGTGTTTGTGTGACTTGTGTAGGTGTTGGTACTGCCATATTAAGCTCTTGCCTCTAATTGATTCATAATTTGGTACATTCTTTTCGCACCTTTTCTAACATCTCCACCACCTGCATTTCTAACAGCTTTTGCAGTAAATACAAATTCATTCTTACTTAATCTTGCAGGTACATCATCTGCTTTTTCTTTTACACCTAGTGGTACAAATCCACCTTTTCTTAAATCCATTTCAGCAGGCATACCACCCATTCTTAAATTCATTAATCCACCATCTGCAAAACCTTCAGGTTTATCAGTAGGTGAAGGTATAGTATCATAATCTACTTGATCCATTGGAGGTCGTTTCGGTCCTTGTAAACCTTCTTTAAGTCTATCATAACCATAGTAATCTGCTCCATAAGGACCTTGACCTGCTGTTCTAAAACTTTCAAATTGTTCTCCTTTAGCAGTTGGTTCATAAACACCAGATGCTTTAATTCCACGTTCATTTAAAGACATAGTTGCTTCTTCTAAATTAATATCATTTATAAAATATCTTCCATCACTAATTTTTTCAGCTAATCCCATTTGATTTATTTGATCTAAAGTATTTTTTCCTCTTTCAGTTTTAGGTGTAATATAAATATCAAAACTTGCACCGCTATCATCGGCGTAATCTGTTTGTGTTCTTATTTCAATATCATCAGTCATTCTAGATATAAAATCTACAACTTTGTTTTTCATTTTTTTTAAATTTTGCATTGCAGGTTTAACTACGTTTCCTTTAACAAAAGATCCTAAACCATAACCAACTCTTCCACCATACATAAATCCTGATCTACTTATAGCACTTGATATTTCATCCTCATTAAATCCTGCTGATACCATAGCTCTTCTTATATAATTCATTTGATCTTGTTTATTTGCTCCAGCTAAATTACCCATAGCTAATAATTCTTGTTCGTATTTTTTTTGAGCATCTAATGCAGCATTGTATGCTTGTTCACTTCCCGCTGCAATTTGTCCTGGAGCCAACGTTTGAGCAGCGCTTAAATAATCTGCTCCTTTAGCAGCAAAAGGATCAGTAGCTATTCTATCTATAGATTCCATTCCGGGTCTTGAAACTTTACCTAAAAATTCAGTTGTACTTCCACCTAAATTTGAAAGTTGTTGTGTTAAATTTGGAGGAGTAAGTGATAATCCTTGTCCTGCAGATAATGAAGGAGCAAAACCTAGTTGTGATAAATCATCTATTCCTCTAATAGTTGAATAACCTTGACTTGCTAAATCTGAAGTCTTAACTGCCATATCTCCTACATTCCCAGCAATATTTCCAGCAGTAGCTGTACCAGGAGCTTGTAGACCTGCTCCAGCAGTATAACCAGATAAAGCGGAAAGACCTAATGATATTGGATTTAATCCACGTTCCGCGGCTCCCTCTTGAGAAAGCTGTGAAAATGCATTAGCGCCAGCACTAACCGCTGCTAGTTGAGTTGCACTTAATCCTGCTAAAGTTGCACTCATAGCTGGTCCAATAAATGGAATAGCTGCTGCTACATAAGGTAAGAAAGGTTTAATTTCGTTTGGTACTACTTTGTCTAAAACTTTAGCAACTGGTTTTGTAATTTTTTTTAAAATTTTTTTTGGTTTAAAGTAAGATGGTACTCCTGATGAGTTTACTGGTATACCAGCTCCACCCATGTATTTTAAGAATTTTGATTCTTCATCATTAATATATGCTAATGATTCTCCAGGTAATGCGTATTTTTCTAATAGGTTTCGCGCTTCTTTTAAAGAAGTCAATCCACCTTTACCATACATTTCTCTTGGATATTGCATATTGCTAATCATAATTTTATTTAATTTATATTAAAATGAGCAAGATTGCTAGTCTTGAATTAAGCAAGAATGGTGATTTTACTACTCTTTTTTCGTATCGTCAATCGGTTTTTGTTTAGCAAACATCATGTTTAAACTGCCATGAAATGCATGCGATCCGAAATGCGTTAGTGGAGTTTGTGTATCCGCGTATATTTTACCGCCAATATTAGTCCATAATCTGCAGAAAGCAATGTCTTCACCAAGGTATCCGTTTTCAGGATCTTGTGCTGTTTCAAAGAATGTATACCAACCTTTTTCCATAGTCTCTACTTTGTTACCTACTAATTGTTTATTAACTGTTTTTCGTTCTGGATATTTCTCTGCAAGTTTTTCAAACACTTCTCTTTTAATCATCATGAATCCAGTAGGTCCTGCAGTGATTTCTGCAAAGCCATCTTTTTGAATTCTAACATTATCTTTATCAGGAAAATGTACAATGAACTGTAATTGATTATTAGCACCATAACCTTTAACTGGATAAGGTGTTAAACATAAAGGTACATCTTTTTCTATTAATCTGTAAATTGCATCTGGTTCAAATCCAATGTCCGCGTCTATAAATAAAAAATGCGTGCAGTCTGAATTAAGAAAATAAGCTACACAATTATTTCTTGCTTGGGTAACTAAAGCCATTCCCGATTGTAAGTGAACTGCTGATGATACTGCAAGTCTTGGATGAGATGTTGATACGAATTTTAATAAACTATTTGCATAGTTTGTTGTAACTTGATGACCAAACGCTGGTGTTGCTATAAATAGCTTAACGTGTTTTTTCTGTTCTGACATAATTTAAAAAGTTTTTCCATTCTTGTATTCTGGTTTCCCATGAATAGTTTTTGTTATAGTATTTAATTTGCATTTCTAAATCGTCTTTATATAAATTATCTCTATAATTGTCAATGACAGAGTTTAGTGTTTCTGCATATCTTTCAATTAAGTTCTGGCCACTAGAATCAAATTCAATCATCGTTGCAAATTCACCACAGGTTTCTGGTAAAGCACCATAGTTAGTTGTCACTACATGACAGCCCGCTGACATCGCTTCAATAACTGCAAGGCATGATGTTTCTTCAAAGATAGATGGATAAGTATAGATATGAGCTTTTTCTACAGCTTTTCTTATTTCACCATTAAAAGTATAACCATGATAATTAACATTAGGTGTATTTTTACATTTATTAAATAATGCATCAAATCTATCCTTTTCACTTTCTTCAAAAGCAGATCCATATATTTTAGTAGATGAATAAATATCCACCTCAAAATCATTTCTTGTTTTATTTAATATCTCAATAGCTTTAATTAATACCGCAAGTCCACGCCAAGGAGTTGAGGTATATAATAATTTTATTTTATCTGATGTAATTATTAATGGTTCTTTCTTTACCGGTTCAAATGCATGAGTTGCATTCTTAATTACAAAGGATTTGTATTCTGGAATTTTATAAACTTCTCTAAACTTATTATATTGCCAATGACTAACATAGATAAAGTAATCAATAGAATCTACGAACTTACGATCGCGCATGTATTGTACATTGGGCTGATCATAACTTAAATGTTGCCAAAGGACATTAATCTTATCTTCTTTAACAAGTGCTGGATTACAAATAGAACCAATTAGATTAATTCCATCAATAGATTCTTCTGGTAATTGAGCAAGTAATTGCTCTTTTAATATCTCCGTTCCACCTTTAGGATTCATATTTTAACTTCTTTCACTCTCTATCTTTAACATTTTTTTCTTAAAGTTTCCAGCATTAATTATTGAATTATTAATTCCTTTTACCACTAATTCCGCATATTCATTATTACCTGGTGCAAAATAATCTTTAGGATGTTCATAATGTTTGTATTTTATGTTATCTTTCCACAGATAATAAGTATTCCAATGATATTTATCTTTTAACAGTTCTAATATGTAATCTTCTTCATTAATTTTCATATGTTCAACAACTGGAAATTTATGTAGAAAATTTAATTGACCATCATTCCAAACAAAATAGTGGTGATGATTATATCCTCTCCATTTAAATTGATATTTTTCATCTTTCCAATTTTCAGATTCTCTACATACTTCAGTTAATGGAGATGGACATTCAATAAATCCAGCTTTTGCAACTCTAGACATTTCTTCTATACAATTAAATGGATTATATAAATCTTCTAAAACGTGTCTTGCATAAACAAAATCAAATTCTTTATCTTCATACGGAAACTTATCTTTAGAAAAATTAACAACTTTATAATTAGATAGTTTTTCTCTTTCAGAATCTAACCAACCACAAAAATGAGTTGCATATGGAAAAGGAAGAACTCCAGGACCAAGCTCTAATACTTTCATATCTTTGTTAATAAACTTACCAAGGAAATCATAAATTTCTGCAATGGGAGTATAATACTTAATCATTTATTCTTCTTTCAAATAAAACGTCTACTTGAAATAATGTATTATTTAAAGCGTAATGAACATCAATAACATCAATTAATGAAAAATTTAATGTGTTTAAATAACAAACAATCTCTGTAAGTCTTGGCGCTTTATCATTATAATTAAGAGTTTGTGTTTCAAGAATTAAATGTGTTGTTTTTTTAATAATAGGAACAGCTCCTTTGATAATATCTAATTCAGATCCTTGTACATCCATTTTAATTAAATCATAACCATCTTCTGAATTTAATAAGGTTGGTAAAGTTATGGTTGTTTTCTTTACAGGTGCAAATTTAAAATCTGTATTTTCTTTATAGATTGTATTGCCTGTTTGCATACCATCTAAACATTTATAATAGTCCACTTCTTTATTATTCTCTTTACCTAATAATGCTATTTTATAAGGACCAATCTTTTTTAATATTTCTTCTTTTTCTTCATTTGCTTCAATCATTAAGATATCTGCATCAGGATATATGTTTTTAAAATTTTGTGTCCAGATACCTTCAAAAGCACCAATGTCTAAAACTTTATCAAACTTCAGACCTATATTCTTATAGTGCTGCATCCTTCTCCACTCATTTGAAAGTGTCATGTTTTACTGAATAAGGGAATAGTTGGAACTATAATTTTAACATCACGTTTAATATCTTCAGGTTTAGCATTTAGATCTGCTTGAACCTCTGCTTCATCTTTATAGACATGTCCTGTCTTTATATTTCTAATTGTGATTTCTGAATCACAGATTATTTTTATTTCTTTCATTACGTCGTTAATGATCCTCTGTTCACTTCTAATATAGAAACAATTGCTCTTACATCTGTAGTGGTTTCAGAAGATAATAACAACGCATCTCTTTCTTGTAATATTATAGGACCTAAAGCTAAATTAACACAAGTTTTTGCAGCTATATCATCAACTCCTATTTGAATAGTTGTATTATTAGCATAGCTAAAAACATTAGCAGTCACTTTATGAGTACCTGTTGAATTTGCAAATTGTATAGTTTGAATGATGGCTCTTGCTGTAGCATTACAAGTATAAACGGTTGTATTAGCCGTTGTGGTCGGCACATAAATTGCGTTTTTATATACGTTTGCCATTTTCCTTTATACTCTAATAAAATACCAAGCTTGTGCTTCATTAACATCTTGCACATCTTGTGTAAAGGTATTATTTAATTGTAACACCATTTGCTCTAATGTTCTAATAATCTGGTCCATCTGTTGTTGATTATATTCTACTGTAGCGTTTGCAAGTCTTGGTTGATCTAGTTTAGCCATTACCTTAAACCATCCTGTTGACCATCTATACGAAGAGTTCCGTATCTCCATTTAGTATCAATATCTGAACTTATAATTTTAATTGCAACTTGTCGCCCACGCGCGCGCATGTCGACTTTAGTTGTTGTTGAATTTACAATAGTGCTTGATGCAACTGTTTGAGTTGCGCCTGGATATTGTCTTACTAAAAATTGCATATTAAGATTACCAGATTGATCCTTAAAATCCGGAATGTATCGTTTAATAAACATTGAATTATCTCCATCAACAATGTCCACGTCTCCCGAAGTAATGAACGCGGTGATTGGATCTGTGTCATCATTCGTTCCTTTTTCTTGGTCATATAAAGTAGATACTCCAGCAGTTAAACCAATAACTGTAGGTTGTGCAAGTGTTGTAGAATTTGGCATATATTTTGTAGCTAATGGATTTGTAAATATATCTTTAGAAGCCCAAGTTGTTCTAGCTAAAGTTCCAATAGTCCATAATCTTTCAAGATAATTATAAGTTACAACTCTGTTAATTGCAGTAGAACTACCTGATGCATAGAACCAATTCACTTCTGAAAAGTCTAGATTAACTCCTGCATAAATAATAGAATGTTCATCTTCATTTAAATCTTGGAATACATAATCTTGTACTGAACATGGAATTTCTTTTACAACCCCGTCAAACAAATAAAATGCTCCATCGGACATCCAGTAAACAACGTTCTCCGCTTCTACTGCTGAATGCGAAGATAACGTTCCGCAGTTCGTACCAATTTGTTTAAATGAGAATGTAAATGGTGGGCCGACAAACTGCATAGAATGAGCTGATGTATTAGTTAATATTAATATATCTCCTCTTGTTGGAACTGCTGTTACAATTCTATTTCCTGATGATAATCTTTGAAATCCAGCTGTGTTAGTTGCATTCGGTATAAAGTCTGTAATAGATTCTTGTGAACCAAAGAGCACGGCCATTGGATCATAAGTTCCTGTTGTTCCTGGTGTTGTTTGTGTACCAAAAAATATCACATGTCTATCTCTTGGAGATATTGTCATATAATTAGATTGAGTTGGAGCATTTGCTAATAAGGTAGCTCTAGTATTTCTTGGACTAATAAATGCAGAGGTATCAAAGTAATAAGTTCTACCACCCACAATTGTTGCAATAATATCTTCACCAAAGTTATCTATTTGCCAGATTCTTGGATTAGCAGTAATAACTCCTGCAGGTCTTGGTGTATTCCAAGTAGAAAATCCCCATGCACCGGCTCCCCATCCATTACCAATTGTTGTAATATCTGATCCTATATTTATTTGAAATGCTGCACCTGAAGCTGTGCCAGATGTTGTAACAACTCCTGGTGTTCCAATTGTAGCTACATCTATTGTAAAGTTATTAGAATCTATAATATTTTGAATCTCAAATTCTTGAGCCATACTAGAATTAGTAATGTTAACAACACTAACTCCTGTAACTCCTGAAAATGTAACAAAGTCTCCAGCGATTGCACCATTAGATGTTGCAAGAACGTTAACTATTGTTGTGCCTGATGTGAATGTAAATACTGCTGGAATAGTAGTTGATAGAGGTGTGATGTCATAAAAGTTGTTATCGTAATAAGTATATAATTTTCTATCTGTACCAATGATTGCTAATGAGTCTCCTGCTAAATCTGTATAAGTGTGAATATCTCTTGCAGCACCAATTAAATTAGTACCAACGGCAGGTTCCCAACCACCTATTTTTTCAGGAACACCGTACCTAAAACGCACGTTATCACAATCAACCCAACCACCTTCTGCGCCATATTGAGTGTTTTGTTTATCGATTCCTGGTCTAAATTGTAGTTTATTAATTGGCATAAGCTATTCTTATACCACCAAATTCGTTGATTTATACTATTTTCTTAACGGTGGTATTCCTAGTAAAGGTCTTTTATCATATAAATTAGAATCTGCAAACTGTCCATTTACATGGTTATAATGCAAGAAAACTTGAGCACAAATGTTTCCTGTAAACTCTTCTCGCCAATGTTCTAATTCACAACCTGAATAAACTAACATATCACCCGGTTCTAAATCTACTCTTATGCCTTTTGGTGCATTTGGTTTCATTATATTCTTATATTCATCAATTACATTATTACTTCCTGTTGTATCTAAATAGATAGCCCAAGGATCGCCACCTAGATTTAATGTTGTAGATATCTCACAAGATGGTCTATCTTTATGTCTCTTTAATATAGAACCTTTCTCGTACACGCGCGCGTACGAGTACGTAGGTATTAAATTTAAATTAGTTTCTTTTTTCATAATAGGCATTACTTTCATTAATAATGCTTCCATAGCAAAGTCTGCATAATGAGAATATACATTTGGAACCTGTTGATCTTTCCACGTTCCGAATAATGAATTTTCAGCAATGATGTTATTGCTATACATATAGTTAACAGCATCACGTTTAAGTAAGAAGTAGTTAAATATAAAATTAGCAAGATCGTATGGTATTGCTTTTTTAATTACTTGATATTTATTCTGGGCGAAGCTCATGCTTGCATACCTGCTTGTAAAAAATTAAAGGATACAGATATTCTTATATCATCAGATTGATTAGGATCAACACAGTGATTTAACCATGATGGAAACATAATTAATCTTCCTGCAATTGGTTTATAATGAACTTCTCTCCATAAATAAGATGGAAGTTGACCTTCTTTTCTTCTTGGATGAGTCATCGCTGCAACTGATTTTGGATCTTCACATTTTAAATGACCACAATTTTCTGGTGTCTTGATATAATAAACTCCAGACCATAATGAATTAGGATGCATGTGTGGTCTATTAAAACCACCTTTGTAATTTATATTTGCCCACATATTACCAAGGAATGGTTCGTTATCTAATAACTCTTCTTTGTAAATATGAAATTGTGCTTTAAATAATAAATCAACAAGATCTATATATTCTGGAAGTTTATGCATATTTGTTTCACTATGCCATCCATTCATATTAGTTTTTTGAAGACCTTTGTCTCGTTTAGACCATTCAATAATGTGATGTTCTAAATGTTTATTTAATTGTGGACTGCCAACATCAGCAACATAGATTGGAGTTGCAAAGAATAATTCTCTATTCATCATTTAAATGGTGTACCGCCAAACCACATGACAAGTGATTTTCTTGTACCTTTTGTAATGGGTATAACTCTGTGTCTAATATAGCTTGCAAAGAATATTGCTTGTCCTTGTTTAGGTCTTGCAATCTTTCCATCTGACATAAGCTCTAATCCACCACCTTCAAATTCTGATTCATGTGATAATAAACAAGTCATAGATATTTTACGAACCGGTGGTTCATTTGTACAATTAACATCTGAATCTATATGCCAATCATAAAATCCACCTGATGGATATTCTGTATACTGTGCGGGTTCTGTTATTTGCATTCCTTCAAATCCAAAATGATTGCCATTAGTTTGAAGCATAATTCTCTCTAATGTTTTATACATTTCAGGTAATTTATTAAATGGTATCCAACTAATATGTGAAGTTCTAACCTTTGTATCTACCACACCTCCTTTACCTCCTCCAACCTGTCCACTTTCTTTTGGTTCAGATTGACCTGCATTTATAATTAATTGACATTGTTCTGGTGTAAATATTGGTGAAGTTGTCTCTACAATCAACGACTTCCAACGTGGTTCTGTTATTATCATTGTGCTCCTCTGTTAGCTATTGGATCATAAAGAACATCGCAATTAGCTGCTAATGTTCTTCTTGTGTCATTTGTTCCATTGAATGGATAAACACAGTGTCTCATGTCATATGGAAAAATATAAAAGTCTCGTAGTTCCATTGGTGGTTGATAATCTACTTTTGCAAACTGACCATTCGTTGCACCTAGTATTTGTAGTTTTCCATTTTGTGGAGCTTGTTCTGCTGAATATTCTACACCATAAGTATTTGGTAATTTTAAAATCATAACTGAAGATAGACCTGTGAACAAATTACCTTGGTGAACGTGAACGGGGTTGTATTCATGAGCTTTCATTTCATTAACCCAGATTGAATTTAGATGAGTTTGATATTTTCTAATATGATTAAATTCTAAATAATGTTTAAACATTTCCATAAACCATTGTTTAACATTCAGTGGTAAATGATCATGTCTTTTCATTTTAGATTCATCTTCTCCATTATAAAATAAAGAATGTTCGTTTTTAATTTTACCTACTAATTGCTTATTAGCTGGATAAAGTTCATTAAATCTTTGTTCATATATGGAATTGATTGCATGAAATATATCTAACGGCGTTTCATAACGCATGACACATTGACCTAAAAACGTGAAATTAAATTTCATAATCCCATTTCTTTTCTAATCTTTGTTGCAGATATTTCTTGTATTTCTTTTGGTAATACAATCTCTTCAATCTTATAACCAACGTCTCTACCATAACAAATATTTGTAATATTAGGTACTTTGATAACATCAAATTGACCAACGTAATCTTTTAATTTTTCTTCAATACGTTTTTTAATATCTTCAAATACAAATGGATTATTATCTGTTTGTGGCATTGATCTAACCATAATAACAACTTGGCCAGTCTTCTTTAATATCTCTTTAAATAAAGCTAAATGTCCATCGTGAAATGGTTGCCAACGTCCAAGCATCTGTGCTGTTGGTTTAGAGTAATCTATCATGTATCTCCTTTATTATGTTATTGTAATTAAAATCTTTTATCTCAAAGTCTACTTTTTTAGGTTTCTCAAATACTTTATTCGTATCTTCAAATCTTCCTTTATCAATTGTATTCATCCAAATTTTCATATCATAGAAAGATCTATAAGATTCAAATGGACAAACAAAGTCTACAACAACATGATTAACTGCAAGATCACACATAGTCATCATACGATTAGCTTGTCGTTTACGACCATTCTCTGTAAAATCCCAATCTTCAAATAACTTTCTAATTTCATCAGCATTGAAGTGTGGTATCTTTTTATCTGTCACTAATTTTTTAGCAAATGTAGTTTTGCCTGATCCTGGTAATCCAAATATTAATATCTTCATTAAAATTTTATATGTCCATACGCATCAACAATGCTTTTAGGCAATTGTGATCTGTAAGGATTATCTTCCTTTCTTATATCTTCTCTAATAGTATGCATTCTATTTCCAACCACTGTATCGTCGTAACCTATACCATTTATTTTAAATTGATTCAAGGATTTATAGTTATGATTAAATCTAGGTATTTTTAAAAATTCATATATTTTGTTTATCTCAATTTCTGGTTGATTTACTAAATCATCATATTTTAAATAATGACATAGATCAAGATAATTATAAGAATTTTTTATAGCTTCTAAATCTTTTGCAATCGCACCATCTTTATTCATGAGCATCCAAAGTTTTTCCTCAATAGTTTTTTTACCATATTTATGAACAAAGCTTGTTGGTTCTTTTTCAAACCATTTAATATAAGATGCAAGAACATCTAAAACATCTCTTAAAATAATAATGCATTTAAAGGGACGTCTGAAATGTTTACTAATTAACATAAAATTACCAGGTGTCATTACAGGTCCACGGTCAATAATATAACGCTGCGGCCAGTCTTTATAATAAGTATCAAATACAATATCTAATACGTTATCTAATGATTTATGATCTGGATAGTTTTGAAATACATCTGTCTCTTTAAGTAAAAACAAATCCTTCATTATCTCTAATGTAATAGAATTAGGTGTTACAGCGATATCTGGATTTTGATTCATCAACGAACCAAATAGAGTATTACCGGATCTAGGTAATGCTACTAAAAAGAATAATTTTTTACTTGGATTCTTGTCCGAATGTAGGTTGTCCAATTGCTTTCTTCTCATCATGTTTAAGTAATCCTAATTCTTTCTTAACTCTTTCAATAGTTTGTAATTGTCCAAGAACATTGAATACTTCTGGTTGAGAAGATCCAGGTGTCAATGTTTCAGCTTTATTCTTCATGATCTGGTGATATGATTCTAATTGATGAGTATTTACATTTTTAGTATCAAATGATCCATCATCAAATTCTTTTTTTAAATTAGACCACATATTAATTTCTCGCATACGATCTCTCGCAACAAGTTCCATATTTGCTTGTGCATAGATCTTTTCATCTAAATCTATTTTATAACATTCTAATTTATATTCATCAGTTTCAGTTTCTAATTTCTTTTCTAACCATTTAATCTTTGCATCATTACGTCTGTAATCAAAAGATAATGACATTAAATTTTCTAAAAATACGTTTTGTTCTCTAACACATTGCCAGTATTTAGAAGATACCGTTGGATACTTTGCATCTTGTAATACTGAAATTCTAGCTTCTGTTTCTGTTCGAAATATTTGTTTTTTTGTCCACGTATCACGAAGTTCCTCAACCATTCCTTTGAATGCGTTAAGATCATTTGGATCAAGTAGATTATTTAAGTGAATCTCTTCTTGTTGTATTAAGCTCTTTATATTTCTCTTCTCTGTCATTGAGAAGGATATAATACTTTACTATGAAGTTGTCAAGGTAGAAGCGGTTGCTGTAGTTTGTGGCCCTGTAAATTCTTCTGTTAATGTAGCTACACCTGGAGTTGGAGAATATCCTCCCATTCCTAATCCTGCAGCTTGAGTTCCTGTTGGAGAAGAAGATAAATCTGCTCTTGCTGTAGTCATAGGTGGAGCAGATGTCCAAGCAGTTCCATCATATAATTCTGTTAATCCACTTACAGCATAACTAGGAGTACTATTAAAAATAGATCCACCAAATACCACTGTTGAGGTTTGAATTCCAGCACTTCCACTAGTTCCTCTAGCTGTGTTTAAAGATCCTCCAGATGTCCAAGCACTTCCATCATACTCTTCTGTATTTGATAGTACTGTTGTTCCATTATAACCACCTGCCCCTAATCCTGCAGTTTGAGTTCCTGAACCTGATAAATAATTTCTTGTTGTACTCATATTTCCTCCTGGACTCCAAGTAGAACCATCATATTCTTCTGTTACATTTGTTCTAGTTATAGGAGTATATCCACCAAATCCTAATCCTGCAGTTTGCGTTCCTGCACCTCCAAAAGTTCTTCTAGCTGTTCCCATATTTCCTCCTGGGGACCAAGTTGATCCATTAAATTCTTCTGTAGAACTTGAATTAGCTGGGCCTGGAACTAGTCCACCAAAAGCTAATCCTGCAGTTTGTGTACCCGCTCCTGCTAATAATCTTCTACCAGTTGTTAAAGAACCTGTAGGCGACCAAGTAGTTCCATCATATTTTAAAGTTGCAGTTGATGCAACTGAAGGTGGTGTATTTCCTCCAAACATTAATGCCGCTGTTTGTGTTCCCGCTGTTCCCATTTGTGTTGTTCCTGTAGGCAAATTCCCGCCGCTCGCCCAAGCACCCGTGGCTGGGGAAAAAATTGTTGAGTTGAATTCTTCTGTGTTTGCGACTACTGTAGTTGTAAATCCACCAAAAGCTAAAGCTGCAGGTACTGTACCTGCTCCACCTAATGCTCTTCTTGCTGTTGCCATAGGTGGTACTGATATCCAAGAAGTTCCATCATATTGTTCTGTGGTCGCTGTATTTGCTGTTGTAATACCACCAAAAGCCAAACCTGCTGTTTGTAAACCTGCTCCTGCTAAATATGATCTTGCTGTGTTTAATGATCCTCCAGCTGTCCATGCTGAACCATCGTATTCTTCTGTTGCATTAATTATACCAGCAGGAGGACTATCCCCACCAAAACCTAAACCTGCAGTTTGAGTTCCTGCTCCTGCTACTCCATATCTTGCTGTTGCTAAATTTCCTCCTGCTGTCCACGCTGATCCATCATATTCTTCAGTGTTAGCAACATTTGTTGTTGTATAACCACCAAAAGCTAATCCCGCTGTTTGAGTTCCAGCTCCTCCTGATGCATATCTTGCGGTTCCTAAATTTCCACCTGGCCCCCATGTTGAACCGTTGTATTCTTCTGTTGCGGCTACTGTTGCTGTGCCTGGTGCTGGATTACTTGATCCTCCAAATCCTAAACCTGCTGTTTGTGTTCCACAACCTGCTATTTTTCTTCTTGCCGTTGTTAAATTTCCACCATTTGACCAAGTATATCCAGAATATTCTTCTGTTGCGTTTGTGTTAACTGTTGTAAATCCACCAAATCCTAAACCTGCTGTTTGTGTACCACAACCTGCTATAAGTGATCTAGCAGTCGTCATATTACTTCCTGCCGACCACGCTTTAATTTGTACTAATGATTTTAATGTACCTGATGTAGAGTTATACCACACCTGTCCCTCATTACCCGTATTGAGTGTTGGGTCTGAACTTAAGTAGTTGACTCTGTATCCTGCTAACTGATTATAGGTCGTCATGTGATTGACCTACGGTAAAGTTATAGCAGTCGGTCTTTGATTGAATCCTGGTCTATTTTTTTGTTCGTCTGGTAAAGCGTCCCACAAAGCTTGAGCCGCTGTAACTTCTGCATCAACAATTGCTTGTGCTTCTGCTTTAGTTTTTTCAACTCCGTTTTTCTCTGCTAACCATAGAGCTCCTTTTTCAGAATTTCCGACTACCCAAACGTTGCCTGGGAATCCTCTTAAAAAAAAGTTTCTTCTATCTTCTGCAGTAAAAAAACCTTTGCCTGTGTTAGTTGCTGTACCATATATAAAAAGTGCCATATTTATGCTCCTTGGTTAGTTATTATAAGTCAATTTATTCATAATGTAAACTAACTTGTTGTAATGGTTTTTGTTAAAAATGATGGGTCTGTAAACTCTTCTGTTGTTGCTGAAAGTGATCCTGAAGTTCCACCAAAAGCTAAAGCTAACGTTTGAGTTCCTGCTCCACCTAATTGACTTCTAGCAGTTGCTAAAGAAGCACCATTAGTCCAAGAAGTTCCATTATAAAATTCTGACACTGCTACATAAGTACTAGGGGGTGTAACTCCACCAATTGTTAAAGTTGCTGTTTGCGTTCCCGCACCTGCTGAAGAAGTTTTAACTGTATTTAAAGATCCACCTGTAGTCCAAGTACTTCCATCATATTCTTCTGTATTTGCAACTATAACCTCTGGTGGAAAAAGAGTTCCTCCAAAAGCTAAAGCTGATGTCTGTGTTCCTGAACTGGCTAAACGATATCTTGCTGTTCCCATAGCTCCACCTGCTGTCCAAGCGGAACCATCATATTCTTCTGTTGCTGTTGTAGTTGCTGGAGGTGTAATAAGTCCACCTGCTGCTAAACCCGCTGTTTGAGTTCCTGCTCCTCCAAGAAGTCTTCTTGCTGTTCCTAAACTTCCTCCAGGAGACCAAGTAGATCCATCGTACTCTTCTGTGTTAGCAACACCTGCTGTTACAAATCCACCAAATACAAGTCCTGCTGTTTGTGTACCTGCTCCAGGTAATTGTCGTCTTGCCGTTCCCATATTTCCACCACCTGCCCATGCTGATCCATCATATTCTTCTGTGGCAGTAGAATTTCCAGGTGTTCCACCACCAGCTGCTAAACCAGCAGTTTGTGTGCCTGCTCCTGCTAAAGCATATCTCGCCGTTCCCATAGTTCCACCAGCAGCCCACGCACCACCGATATTTAAATTACTCTTAAATGTTCCCGAAGTTGTATTATACCAAATTTGTCCTTCAATATCGGAGCTCGGATCTGAACTGTAGTTCTTAACGTATTTACCAAAAATTTCTTTGTATGTTGTCATATTATGATGTTGTTATTTTTTTAACTGCTAGTGTTGCTCCTGTAAATTCTTCTGTAATAGTAACTCCTGGAGGTGGATTTCCACCAAACGCTAAACCATCTATTGAAGTACCTGCTCCTGCTAAACCATATCTTGCAGTTCCTAATGAAGTGCTTGTTGTCCAAGAAGATCCATTATATAGTTCAGTTGCTCCTGAACTACCTGGAGTAAAACCACCACAAGCAATTGCAGCTGTTTGAGTTCCAAAACCTGCTAAAGCATATCTTGCCGTATTTAAATTTCCTCCTGCTGTCCATGTTGATCCATCATATTCTTCAGTTAAGTTTGAAACAGGTGGAGGTGAACTTCCTCCAAAAGCAAGTCCAGCTGTTTGTGTACCACAACCTGTAAGATCACCTCTACTTGTATTTAATCCTGTTGGATTATTTGACCATGTTGATCCATTATATTCTTCAGTTGCTGCTGTATTGCCTGGAGCAATATAACCACCTGCTCCAAAAGCCGCTGTTTGAGTTCCTCCTGATGCTAAAAAACCTCTTGATGTATTTAAATTTCCTCCTGGTCCCCAACTTGTACCATCGTATTCTTCTGTAGAGTTACTAACTCCTAATGGTGCTCCACGAAATCCTCCAAATGCTAATCCTGCTGTTTGAGTTCCTGCTCCACCTAGACCACCTCTTGCTGTTGTTAAATTTCCACCAGGTCCCCAAGTAGATCCGTTGTATTCTTCTGTAGAACTGGTTAATCCAGGATTGTAAGATCCAAAACCAAGAGCTGCTGTTTGAGTGCCTGCTCCTCCTGGATATCTTTTTGCAGTCGTCATGTTACCACCAGCTGCCCAAGCAGCAAGTGTTAAATCATAACCTTTCAAAACTCCAATTGTATTATTATACCAAATTTGACCAAGTTCTGGATTTGTAGGATCTGATGATACTGACTGAATTGCAGTACCGCGTATTTCTTTAAAGGTTGTCATTCAAACCTCCTTAATTATTCTGTAATAGCCAACCTTGAGTATTATCCGTAAACACTAATGTAAGTCCAGCTCTTTCAGTTGCGACAGTTAAATCCGTTGCCGAACCTTGAATGGGTTTGCCATTTCTTGCAATGGTTAAATTATTTGTGTCAAATGTGCCAGCGTAATCAATAATAGATACAAAGTCTCCAAGGACAGGAGATGCTGGTAATGTTGCTGTGATTGTTGTTGAAGTTGTGTCTATAAAATAACCTTCTCCTGCTGTAACGTTAAAGTTTGAAGTTTTAACCGCTTGCCACGAAGCGCCGCCAGAAATATCTCCAAAGGATGCTGTAGTTCCATCTGTTGTTAACACTTGTCCAGTAGTACCCATAGTAATACCACCGAATGAACCATTATTATTAAATTGAATTTGTTTATCTGTTCCGCCTGGTGTTGTATCTGGAATCGCAGCGATAACTGAAGTTGTAGCTGGATTTACGATTACATAGTTTTTAGAACCTGTTTTAACAGTAACGGTTGTTGAACCTCCAGAAGATATAATAGCTGTTCCACCTGAATTGTTTATGATGACATAATCTTTTTCAATGTTTGGAACTGAAACTGTAACTGTTGTTGCTGATAATGAACCTGATAAAATAATTGTTTTATTTCGCCCAGCTTCATCTGTAAATGTCGTAGAAGTTGCATTTGATGTAAATGCTAATGTAGTATTGCCTGTTAGTGTTATTGTTACAACACCTGAAATCGCATTATCTATTTCTTGTAAATTGACGTTAGTTAATTCTCCCCATGTTCCGGAGTTTTCGCCAGTCGCTTGTAGGTTTAAACCTAAATTACTAAATGTACTTGCCATATTAGATTCTCCATATCACTTTTATTGTTATATTTCAATCCAATTTTGTCCTGTGATTGGATTTATAGCAGACCAGCTTTGACCTGTTGTTGGATTTATAATATTCCAGCCATATATAATAGGGCTTCCTGAACCTACTGTCAATTGATTTGAGGAAGGTATTATTACCTGATCTGTTGAAAGTATTACATTTCCAACCCCTACCGTTACTTGATTTCCTGTAACAAAATATCTTGATTCTATGTTAACAGTGCCTACATTAACCGTTACACTAGAACCAGTTGCTGTGACTCCTAATCCTAGTGAAAAAGTAGGATTACCAACTTGAACATTAACTTGATTACCTATTACATCTATAAAATTTTTACCACTTATTTCAACATCTCCTACAGATGTGACAACACTTGAACCTGTTGCTTGAATAACTGTTGGTAATTGAATAACAACTTGCCCCGTTCCTATTTGAACGCTTGAACCAGTTACTGTAAATACATCATCTAAACTAAATGATACTGTTCCAACATTAATATCTAATTCTTCACCAACAACTGCATCTGTTACTGATCCACCAGCAAGAATATTTGGACTTTGAACAAGTAAATTTAATAAATTTGTGGTCGCATCAACATTAGATTTTGCAGTGACAATGGCATCACCAATCGTTAATGTTAAATTATTTCCGGTAACTTCTACAATTGCTTTACCAGCAAATGTAATAGTACCTGTTTGAACTTGTAAATTATTTCCGGTTAAAGCAACTTCTGCTTTACCTACTATAGAAATGGTTCCTGAATTTAATGATAGAGCATCTATTGGAACTGATTGATTCCACGCTCCTTCGCCCCACGTAACTCTGCCCCAACCTTGTGCTACACCGACTTCAACAACTACATCAGTAGTCTGTTGACCCCATTCGCCTTGACTCCATGGATGTATGCCCCAAGTATTATTAGCCATAATTTTTTATGGCGAACTACTACGATATTCTCAAGATTGCGCTTGTTGAATTCGCTGCTGGGAACTGAATAGTAAAGTCGCCGTTCGTTGAAGTTTTATCACCACCGAAATCTAATACTACAACTGCTTTGCTTCCGTTGGATGTATTATAGATTAACGCACACGCTGCAGTAATAGTTGCTGTTGTAAAAGTTACATCGTTAAAATCTACGAATGCAACATTCTGTGCAACGGTTGGTGAAATATTTACAAGAGTTGCTCCTGTAGCAGTATAACCTGTACCTGTTACTTCAACACTTGATCCGATTGTTGCAGCATAAACTGTAGTAGTTGCAGCAGCAAAACCTGAAACGGTATTGTATAAAGCTAATTTAAATGTATCGCCTGTCGAAGC